>Ga0214542_1000040_pt1:0-97500 | contig 155296 bp, 71 predicted proteins | sample CNSS1metaG_FD_160096 | JGI IMG/M metagenome (GOLD analysis project Ga0214542, IMG submission 160096) | Root nodule microbial communities from cowpea collected in UCLA plant growth center, Los Angeles, California, USA - CNSS1 | ecosystem: Host-associated > Plants > Roots > Nodule... | reverse complement strand
CATTCCATAATACTGGTGTTGGTGTGCCATAAGAAAGAACATGGCTGTGTATATGATTAAACTCATTTCAGAAGTATTTTCTCTTCTGGCTGATGTTTTAAAAATAAGGAAGTTTTGTTATTTAAAACTAAGTCTGGCTGTGTTCAATTAATTCCTTTTTTATAATGCCTTGGTCCTGCAGGATTAGATGTGACAATAGTCTACTATGATGGTAGTGATAGCTTCCATTATGTGATGCATACCAGTTTATTTTTGTTTACTGGTGCCTGTATGTATGTATGTATGTATGTATGTATAACTAAAACAAGCTCCGAGTTGTAGTAAGCCTTTTGAGTAATTAAGGTACTGACGTGAATGAACTATCGTGATTTAAAATTCAGAGGTAAAGCTTCATTCTTGGGCAGAAAATAGAAATATAGTTAACAGGCTAAATTAGGTTCTTGCATATAGGCATTAATTTGCAAACAGTATGTGCATTGAGATACTGCCCAAGTTTCTTAACATAAATAACCAATGACTTATATTGCCCCTTGAAGTAGGCAGCTACTTCAAATTGGAGAATGGTTACTGTTGTGTGATTTGGTGTTTCTAATCATTAAGTTGCATGATAGTAATTTCCTTTTGCCTGTTTTCCCTTTTTAGTGCTGTACTTTGTCCATCCTTTCCAATATACGTGTAACAACTTCAATGGCACCACAACATTTGTTATATTTAAATTTTGTACCTCAGTTCGATTAGTATTTCTTTTAACAGTCTAATATTTCCAGGTCTCCACCTAAAATGATTGAAGGCCCTGAAGGTAGAAACTTGCAGCTGCAATTTAAGTCCCGGCTGTCTCTTCCCCTCTTCACAGGAGGAAAAGTAGAAGGCGAGCGGGGGGCTCCAATACATGTTGTTCTGATTGATGCCAACAGTGGAAGCGTTGTAACATCTGGACCTGAATCCTCTGTTAAGCTTGATGTTGTTGTCCTTGAAGGTGATTTTAACAATGAAGATGATGAAGATTGGACCCAAGATCATTTTGAAAGCCATGTGGTAAAAGAACGTGAAGGAAAGAGACCTTTATTAACTGGAGACTTGCAAGTGACACTCAAGGAAGGAGTTGGAACATTAGGGGAACTGACCTTTACTGATAATTCAAGCTGGATACGGAGCCGCAAATTCCGGCTTGGCCTGAAGGTTGCCTCAGGCTTTTGTGAGTCCGTACGCATTCGTGAAGCTAAGACAGTGGCTTTCAATGTTAAAGATCATAGAGGAGAATGTAGGGTTATGCTTCTGCATCTTTTAGTTTTTCTCTAGCACCAGTGCTCTCCCTTCTCCTACTGCGTAACACCATCTTTTTTATTCAATATTTTGTCCTTTTTCTCAGTATATAAGAAGCACTACCCTCCTGCATTGAATGATGAAGTGTGGAGATTGGAGAAGATAGGCAAGGATGGATCATTTCACAAGAAGCTGAATAATGCAGGAATCGTCACAGTTGAAGACTTTCTTCGGCTCGTGGTTAAAGATCAACAGAAATTGCGGAATGTGAGTTTGGGTTTTGCGTCTTAATCTTTAAGTTGGGTCTTTTTGCGGTTTATTTTCTTATATCGCTCAAATGTAGATCCTTGGAAGTGGTATGTCAAACAAGATGTGGGAGGCTCTTTTAGAGCATGCAAAAACATGTGTTCTAAGTGGGAAGCTCCATGTTTATTATCCAGAAGATGCAAGAAATGTTGGTGTTATTTTTAACAACATCTATGAGCTGCGTGGCCTTATATCAGGAGAACAATTCTTTTCTGCGGATTCTCTCACAGATACCCAGAAGGTTAGTCTGCGTCATGTGTTTCTTCCATTTATATTAATAGCCAAAAAGTTATTACTTTAAGGTTTGATGAGATTTTTTAGTTATGTTATGTACGATAGTTGGTTGTCCTTCTTCAAAAGTTGAGCATATGATCAGACTTAGCATTAAAGATTTGCTAAGGCTCAGAGTTAGCAGTTTTCTTCAAAGTTTCTGTTGTGAGTAGTATAAGCTTATGCTATCTTTAAAATGCTTTTGCAAATCCAGATTTATGTAGATTCGTTGGTGAAGAAAGCATACGAAAATTGGGAACAGGTTGTGGATTATGATGGCAAATCACTTGTTAATGGCAGCCAAAATAACAGTTCTATTGCATCTGAAAATGAACTTCGTGTTGAGTCAATCGATTATGGTAGTGGTTTAGATCATCAGCTGCAACTGCCGGGACTTCCAGTGCCTGTACCTTCTGAACAACAAATGAATTCTGGGATGTCAGTTGGGGGTAAGCATTGCTGTTTCCTTAACTCTCGAATGATATCTTCTTTTTCTGTTCCTAACCCCTCTTCCTTTTTGTTTGAACTGGGGCTGTCATATTAAGTTACTTTTGTGTCTCATCATTTTGATTTCAACTTTCAGCGATAATAATTATTGAAATGAGATATTTTCTATAATACTGTTAATAAGAAAATCTTGAGGTTGAAACCGTGCAATGATAATCTTGGGATGCAAACTTATGCTTATTCAATCTCTTTTCAGGTTATAACGATAACATGGTAACACGATATCCAACCCAGTCATTGATTTCAAACTCCAGCTCCCGGAGTCAGTTCGATAGCTCATTATACATGTCTAATGACCAATTAATCACCAATACTCACCACACCCCAAACACTAGAAACGATCATGGGACAGTTGGGTTAGCTCTAGGACCTCCTCAATCATCGACGTCAGGGTTCCATGCTGGTAGCTCTTCTATTCAGCCATCTACTCTAAACCCTTTTGATGATTGGTCAAACAACAGGGACAAGGGGGTTGATGAATTCTTTTCAGAAGAAGAAATCCGCCTCAGAAGTCACGAAATGCTAGAGAATGAAGATATGCAGCACTTGCTTCGGCTCTTCAGCATGGGAGGCCATGGGTCCATGAATGCGGAGGATGGCTATTCATTCCCAACATTTATGCCATCTCCCAATATACCAAACTATGATGAGGACCGTTCTCGCCCAGGCAGAGCTGTTGTGGGATGGTTGAAGATCAAGGCAGCAATGAGGTGGGGGTTCTTTATCAGGAAGATAGCAGCTGAGAAGCGGGCACAGATAGAGGAGTTAGATGAATAGGTTGTTTGGACAATGGTTGCAGGCTTAACAGTTAGCCTTAAGATCATACTGATATTCTGCAGATTTAGTAGTCTTTATCAGTGCCAACCAAGTTGTGCAGTCCATGGTGTTCATATTTAATTTATGCACCTCTGTATCTGATTTGACCGCACGTCTGTCCCGGTATCTTGTACAGTTTGTTGATGCTTAGGAAAAACCGTGATTGTCATTTGTTTTTCACTTTTATGTTTATGCTCTTGACTTTCTATTGGCTTTGGGTTTTTAGGGATGATGTATTTACGCAACACCTCATATTTGAGACGATAACTAAGACTGATCATTGTATATTTTTGAGCAACTTGATTTCTGATTGTATTATCACAAGTTATTATCTTATTGTGCTGTTGCATTGGGTACTCCTTTTATTTTAATTCTTACAGTACATCCACTGGGATGTATTACCTTAGTTATGCATGTTTATCGTTTCATCTAACCATATCCGTATCCAGTCTTTGATTCGTTGCACCGGTAGCAGAACTGGTTATCCCAGCCAAAAGGTTTTGGGTAGTACGTAGATCCAATATAAATAGAGGCCTGTACATTAATTTGGCAATGGAAACTATTTCTATCATGAAAAAGTATATTTTAATTTAACAACTTAACAGTTGAAACCAATTTAATTATATATACTTAGTCACTCTGGTGATGGTTTATAATTTCATTAAAGTTAATTTTGCTTACTTTATAAACAAAATTTTCATTAATATTTCATTTCAATAAAAATTTATATTTGGGATTAATTCAGTCAAACATTCTAATTATATTAACTATTCAGAACTAAATTTATCATTGTTCTTACTATATAACCTATCGGGAGTGCAATTTGATGGCTTTTGTAAGTCGATTAAATTCAACATGTATTTCTAAAATTACGTAGAAGTACAAAAGATTATTTATATTCGTATTAACCTTTTTATTGAATGAAAACAATTTTTAGCTACCATGATACGAACTCTAAAAGGTGCAAGAAAAAAGTATCATAGAAAAGAACGTATTTTATTATAAAAATGGCTGCTAACACTGTGCTGACCATCAGGGGAACGAACGAATGAAAGAATTTAAGTATAATAGCTACATAAATACACAAATATCCTAGAAGAACATAAGATAAAAGTAGTGCATCGCTTTGTGTTTCTCTCAAGAGATGTTGCATTCGGGAGGAAAACCCTGTGGGAAACGCTTCGCATCTGTGCAATAGTTGTATATCATGTAGTTCCTCTGCACCCATTTCAACCTCTGTTGACCTGCAGAGTCCAGCTCCTGTGAAAGCCACGATGAACCACCGGTGGATTCAGAAGCACTCGAACCACAAGACGATGCTCCAGAAGACCAAATGCAAGCTTGAGCATTGAAGTTTCTGTAGGAAGCTGTGAATGGAGCTTGTGTCCAATCCGTCTTCACAAGTCCACCTCTTGTTGCCCAGTCATCAGCATTCCACAAACTGGAATATATCCTCATGGGCTGATTCTTCGGGAAGGGTACCCCAATGGCCTCTGAGTTCTTGAACTCTCTAATGGGAGTGCCATCAACGGAGAATCTGAATAATGAGCATAAGAAATCATGTTAAGGATAGGATAGAGAAAAAAGGAAACAAAGTGGTGGTGAATGAATGAGTGAACAAGATGAAAACTTACATAATCCGCTGGGGGTTCCACGTGATAGAGTAAGTATGGAAATCGGCGGTTGGATCAAACCATAGATAGAATTGTTGTTCCCTGTTCCCTTTGCCTTGGCTGAAAACGTTTGTGTGAAGAATGTATGGGTCACCGCTTAGATTCCCCAGAAATTCATAGTCTATCTCATCCCAAGTTGATCCTTTTGAAGATAACTGCAAACAGAAAGGCAAACTTATATCATTAACTCTGAGTTGTTATTTCTATTATTGCTGCATGATACAACAAAGTAAAATGAAGAACTTACATAATAGGCGGTGACAGTGCCAGCAGAGTTTCCAGGGACAAGCTTGAGCTGCATGTCAATCTTCCCAAAGAGATATTCATTCTTTGATTGGAATCCCGACCCAGATGCTTGATCCAGTGTCAGAGTGAGCAACTCTCCATTGTTCAGTATCTTGGCGCGGCCATCTCCCCAAGTGAGATCAAAGTCTTTGTTGAAGTCACCAGCAAAGGCAACCATCACTAGGAGGGGGAATAGAAGCATGTAAGAAGAAGTTAAAGCCATCTCCAGAAAGCAGTGGCAGTGTCTAGTGAGTGAAAGTTCTTCAGCAATTGGTAGTGATTGAATGGATAAGTATGTGTATGAAAAATGGTTGATGATGGTATTTATAACTGTGTTGGTTGGTGAGGTGAGGACAATTGTGAGGCAGTGCATGCGAAATTGCCATTAGTAAAGCAAAGCTGGACACAGTTGGCTAGCTTTTGTGAATAAAAAAGTTTACAGATGGTGCTCGCTATTATCCAGAAACAAAGATTAGATATGGTTGGAAGAGACGCGGTTGGTCCCTCTCCATTATGTTTGGGACATGGTTAAGTTTTAGTAGTTGAGAAATCGAGAGAGAGAGAATAGGTTAAGGTAACTCTGACACATTGCATTTGATTTGACAGAGTTAGCTGCACAAACCGTATCTCATTTTGTTTCCTCTGAAGAGAGACACCGCCAAGTGACAGCCAAGGCAAACGCTTTTACAGCTAAACTTATAATAACAACAGTGTCCTAAACTTTAAGGACCCTATACTCCTCCACCGCCATCTGATATATACAAACAAAAGAGTACATAAAAAAATGAAGAATGAGTGGCTGAGTATGGTTCCTTGAAGATGTGCGTGTGTTGGGTTAAGGGTCAGAAACGTGTTGAGTTATGGCATTAAGTGAAGTGTTTGACCCTATCTTATCAGTAACATCTTATCATTTTACACTTTGTCAACTCTCGAAAAAAGCAACGTAAACCCGCGTGATCCCCTGCCTCAGTCCTACCCTCTACCGCCACCAATATTACCTTCTCATCTTATTATTAAATTAATCAAATACGACACAAGTTGCTTTCATAACAACCTTTTCACAGCTTTCTTCTTACCATAATACAACTATCTATCCACATGTCCTTTTCCTCTCCCACTTGCTCCAAATCTTACTTTCACTCACTATATATACCTTCTTCTCTCTTCCATCGTCTCATCACACCGCAAACATCAACACTTCATTTCATTAATTCCCACTAAACATTGCAAACTCACCTTGTTCATTTCTCAAATGGCTTGTACCAATTCTCCTTGCCTACCACTTCTTCTTCTTCTCGTAAGTGCTTACTTTGTTCTCTGTGCTGCTGCCAACTTCAACCAAGATTTTCAAATTACGTGGGGTGATGGTCGAGCCAAAATTCTCAATAACGCCAATCTTCTCACTCTGTCCCTTGACAGAGCCTCTGGCTCTGGCTTCCAGTCCAAGAACGAATACCTGTTTGGAAAGATCGACATGCAGCTCAAGCTGGTTCCTGGAAACTCTGCTGGCACTGTCACTGCTTATTATGTAAGTTCGATTTCTTAAATCGTGGAGACTGCATTTGCATCATTTGTTCTTACCGAACAATGACAGAGACTTATAATATTGTTTTTTTTTTTGCTCTTTTCAGTTGTCTTCAAAGGGGACAACATGGGATGAGATTGACTTCGAGTTCCTTGGCAATCTGAGTGGTGATCCTTACATAGTTCATACTAATGTGTACACACAAGGCAAGGGTAACAGAGAGCAACAATTCTATCTCTGGTTTGACCCAACTGCAGATTTCCACACATATTCGATTCTCTGGAATCCCCAACGCATTGTGTAAGCACTCAGCACCCAATCCAATCTTCTACAAGCCGATCAAAAAGAAAAGCACAATCTTCTTCACATATAAAATTGCAAGCTACTACAATTCGATGCACACCATTTGTTCAGTCAATAATTTCTGTTTGCTATAATTGTGTGTTGCAGATTTTCTGTGGATGGAACCCCCATCAGAGAGTACAAGAATTTGGAATCAATTGGGGTTCCTTTTCCGAAGAGCCAACCCATGAGGATATACTCGAGCCTTTGGAACGCTGATGATTGGGCCACAAGGGGTGGACTCATAAAAACTGATTGGTCGAAAGCTCCTTTCACTGCTTCCTACAGGAACTTCAATGCCAATGCTTGTGTTTGGAATTCAGGAAAGTCCTCATGCAAATCAAATTCTCCTTCTTCTGCTGCTCCTGCCACTAATGCATGGCTATCACAAGAGCTGGATTCAACTGCCCAAAAGAGGATGAACTGGGTGCAGAAGAATTACATGATTTACAATTACTGCACGGATAGGAAGAGATTTCCTCAAGCCCTTCCACTTGAATGCACACACTCCTAGAACTGGACTTCGATCTTCCAATACCCACAACAAGTCCTACAAAAAACCATTCTTTTATTTTTTCTTCTTCTTAATATCTCTCTGTTTCTTCGCCGTTTGTGCTCTTTTATGATGTAAAAATACCTACAATAAAATAACGGTTCTCTTATTTGGATGTAACATTTACATTACTTTTGCCCTCATATATGTATATATACAGTGAGCGTGAACTCTCTTCATTTCTGTATCATTAGTTTATAGTTTTTAAAGGAGTTGCTTGTACCGTAAAAAGGAGTTACATAATAAGTTAAGTTCACGTTTTGATTAGATGATAAATTTGGAGTTTAAATTAAAGTATTCTCAAGTGAAATGATTTTACATATATAATTTATGATTTTACTTCTTTTCACACTGTTATGAATGTACACAAATTTTGCGAAGAGTTGGTATTCAACTTTTAATTGCTTCTACATAAATAGGATAGATCATGAATTTGAGTAACACTATACAATTTCACAAAATACTATGATTCTTCCATTCTAAATAAATTTACCTTGTGTTTGGATGGAGCATTTCAACAATGTTCAGAATTGAAATGCTTTGCATTTGAATTGCTTGCAATTAAATTTCCTTCATTTTCTAAATAACTTGTTTGGATAAAGAAATTAAAATACCTTACATTTCAATTTCTTGTTTGGAAAAAACAATTGAATTTGGGAACGGGTTCGACGACTCAGATGGACTGAGCTAACCCACCCGACTACCCAACCAAATTGGTCTGACCCGACGACGCAGACGGGTCAGGCCGACCGGAAAACCTAGACAGGCTGGGTCGACTCGATGATCCAGACAAGCTTGACGGCCTATACCTGCCGGTCATGTCTGTCAAGTTCATCAACCTGGCCCTGACACGACCTAGCCTAACTCGGCCCGTCTGGGTCATTGGCCCGGCTTGGCCCCACTAGGTCATCAAATCGACTAAACCCATCTGGGTTGTCGGGTCTGTTTGTGTCATCGGACTCAACCCAACCTGGTTTGTCTGGGTCGTTAGGCTAGCTCGACACATCTTAGTCGTCAGGCTCGCCCGGACGGTGTGGGTTGTCAAGCTTGACCAACCTGTTTGAGTTGTCAAGCTCGCCCAACCCGTATGTGACATCAGGTTACCCGATCCGTCTAGGTCATTGGGCTCGCCCGACCCATCTGGGTTGTTGGGCCTGCTTGACCCGTTTGTGTCATCAAGTTGGTATGACCCGTCTGGATCGTATGGCCAGCCTAGCTTGTCATGGTTGTGAGGTTGAGTGAAAAGAATTTCAAATTCCACCTTTTTTTAGGGTATTTGAATTTCTTCTAATTTAGCTAATTGAAATACTTCAAAAAAATGCATGCATTTTAAATGCTTTTTAATTTCTCTATCCAAACAAAGCATTTCATTACAAAGAATTTCAAATTCTTCAAATAAATGAATCACCCTCTTGAATTGCTTCATCCAAACACACCCTTAGTGTTATGAACAATTGACTCGAGTCATAAACATATGAGAGGGATAATATCATTTCCAATTTTAAAATCTTTAAGATAATGAGTTCTTAAACTTTTTTACTTATTATTTACCTCACTTATTTCCATTTAATGAGACAAACTCCTCACTCCATACTTAAATTTCTATTAGTTAAACATTTTATCTCATCATATTTAATGGTTGATCAAATATTTTGACTTAAAATGTTATCCTGATTACATGAATTATGTCACTCTATCTTTCTGAAAAAACTTTTTTTTTCAAATATATAGGTATTTAAACAAATTTAAGAACTAGGTATTTGATTATTGACTCATTCGCTTTTAACCTATTTCTTTGTGTTACAAATCCAATTGATCCTTAGTGTTCTTATAAATTATCTCCACCAAATTTGTCACAACATAGTCAACAATGCCATGCTCCTCCTAAATCAATTTTTTTTTTCAATATTTCCACTAAATATATGTGATAAGGGTATAGACGAAAAGGCTATCATTTAAGAGTGAAAAGAAGAAGTCGCAACAGGAACCAGTGCTCCAGTAAAACAATATTATTAAAAGAATATAACAACTATAAGGGAAGAATAAATAAAAAAACATAACTTAAAGAAATTGAAGATGATACTTGAAATAATTATTATTTTACTTTTATAAATTATTGTTTATACCTGAAACATGCTACTAAGCATATAAACTTGTTGATTACTATATTTTTGGAACGAAATGAGTGACAAAATCCTTGTGCATAATTATTTTGATTGCATTGTGTACAAAATATGTTTTATTTTAGTTATCCAACTATGACCAAATCTTTGTCTATGAACCAACAATATTATAAATCCTAAAAATACTAAAGAAAGAAAGTTCTTAAACTTAAATGGTTATAAAACATCATTCATACGTGAACATAGAACTTTTGAAAACAAAACTTTATTTTCATACATCAACTGAAATAGGAAATAGACTATTATATTTGTTCCGATGAAAAAAATGATTATCGGTTGTACCTTTTTGACAATAAAAACAATTAAAAAATAAAAAGTTCATCAAACAAATGTACATAACGCGTCTCTTCATGGTAATTTGATTAAGGAGATGTACATGAAATTTCCTTCAAATTTTGAAAATAGTGATCCAAATTTAGTTTGTAGGTTAAAAATATTGTTGAAGTGCTATGTTGTGCGGTCTTATTTAGATTACTTACTTTTTATATTGTAGAGGGGCATTTTTATGTTCTAACTACGTGGATGACTTAACTATTAGAGGGAATAATATTTCATCTATGAGAATTTTTAAAACTTACTTAGGTGTATGCTTTCATATGATTGGGAGTGCTATCTTACGAGGAGATTTATCTTTATGTGTGAAAATATGAGTTGGAAATCATTGAAGACACATTAATTTAAGTGTCAAGTCTCCAAAATTTTCAATGGAACATTATAAACTAGCATGGACTACTTGTACACTTTTTGAAGATCTAAAATCCTATGGATAGAAGATTGATGAGACAATTAGTCTATTTGTCTATGACTAGACTTGATATTGTTTCTTATGTTCACGTTATCTCAGTTACAACCTTAAAGGTTATTAAATATTTGAAGAAACATTTGAGGCAAGTATTCTATATTCTACTTTTGCGTGATAGTAAACTAAAATTATAGGATGATGTGATTTGGATTAGAAGGGTTGTCTAGTTACGACGTTCTTTAACCCGTTGAGTGGTACTTCTTGATTGTTCTCGCTTCTGGTTAATTTGTCGCCCGTTTTCAAGTCAGTTGACAATTATCACGTAGAAGAGATCCATAAAAGAGTTCACAAAAGAATATTAACTAGGACAAACGTGTTACTGCAGAATTTGCAGAGTGTAAAGGATTGGAGAAAAGTATTATTGATGCTTCTTTCCTATAAGTTCTTCGTGTAACAGAATTGTCAAGAATCAAAGAATCAACGTTCATACAAGTGAAAATGAATTCAATAGGCTTAGGAAGAATGAAGAACTGTGCAGTGGTATTTGTTTGCAGCAGGATTATGATTGTTGGCACTCTGGGGGAAGGCCTTGAGGAAATCTGTTGGTGTCAGTGCAATAATTGTAAATCATGTAATTCTTCTGAACCCAACTCAGTCTATCTTGGTTTGATGAATCCAACTCTTGGGAATACCAGGCATTGGAGGAGCCAGAGTTGGAAGTGCAAGAAGAAGATGATGATGATGATGATCCCGAAGGGACACAGGCATCTGCCTTGAAATTCCTGTAAGAAGCTGTGAAAGGAGCTTGGCTCCAATCAGTCTTCACAAGACCACCTCTTGTTGCCCAGTCATCGGCATTCCAGAGGCTAGAGTATATCCTCATTGGTTGATTCTTAGGGAATGCAACTCCTTTTGATTCCATGTTCTTGAATTCTCTTATAGGAGTCCCATCTACTGAGAAGCTGAAACATGTGTAAACCACCATACATTCAGTAACATATATAATGAGAAACTGAAATATAACATTGTCTGAGAAATGCTTACATTATGCGCTGAGGATTCCAGAGAATGGAATAGGTATGGAAATCAGCTGTTGGGTCAAACCAGAGATAGAACTGTTGCTCCCTGTTGCCTTTTCCCTGACTGAACACATTGGTGTGAAGGATGTACGGCTCACCACTCACATTCCCCAAGAATTCAAAGTCGATCTCGTCCCAGTTTGACCCTTTTGATGATAACTGTATTGCATCACACAAAACCAAGTTAGAATAAAAAAGTTCCAAAGTTTAAGAGGACTAGCATTGAGGAAGGAATGCATAAGCACAAAGCTTCAACATTTGGTTGTTTGTACTTACATAATATGCAGTAACAGTTCCTGCAGAGTTTCCAGGTACAAGCTGGAGTTGCATATCAATCTTGCCAAAGAGATATTCGTTTTTGGACTGAAAGCCTGAGCCAGAGGCTTTGTCAAGAGAAAGAGTGAGAAGGTCGCCGTTGTTCAGTATCTTGGCTCGGCCATCTCCCCATGTTATGTCAAAATCCTGATAGAAGTTGGAAGCAGAAGCTGCAGTGGAATAGGACAATAGCAATGCACAAAGAATGATTATTGTTGAAGACGACATGGCTGATCTGAGTATGAGAATGAGGGAAGAATGAAGGGATGTCTGTGGCAGAGAAGAGAAGTGGGATTGGTATTTATAACTTGAAAGATGTGGAAGCAACAGAGGAAGGTGCAAGCATTAAAATATTATTATTGGCCTTCAATAGTTGAGACAGAACATTAAAGTATTAGAAATGGGGTGTCATACTCGTTTTGTGCGACAAAGTGTAGTGGTTTGGTTGCATCCTAGGACGCGCTTTTGGTTTTATGACCAGTCACCAGCTTGCAAAGTTGGTGGGTTTCCAAGGAATGTTCACAGCACCGCCACCCCCAAGCCCTTGCCTTGGGTTATAAAGTAAATTCAGATTATGTTAATCACTTCGCCTTCTTAATTTTTTATGCAGAACCATCAATTGCTTCTTCTTTATTTGAAGAAAAAATAAAGGTTATAGATTGTTATTCTATCACATAATTTATATCTTAATAAATAATCATTAAACTCTTTTCTTAAAAATGACGGAAGTGTTTAAAGTACCTTTAACGTCATTATAACTTTTAACTAGCTGAATTAATTAATTTTTGTTCTAAATTCTAGATTTTCTAGTGATTCTTCTATGTGTTAAAAGTCGGGGATAACAAGTTCAGATGAAATTATTTAAGATATAATTAATTTATTAATATCAACATATGAAATAATTAATTTTAGGATCAAATATACTTTTGTTGCTTAACTTTCGAAAAAAATTAGAATTAGCCTTTCTTTTAAATTTTGATCCAATTTAATTTTCCAATTTTAGAATGGTGTATCTCACGATAGTTTCTTAGATAATGTTGAAGCAAAAATGTGTCAAACAGCATAAACAACTCTAATATTATTATGAAATACATTTGAAACAATTTAACAAAATGAGGTTAAAGACTAAATCATCTAAAGTTGAGGGACTAAATTAGATCAAAGTTTTACAGAGGGACTAATTTTAATTTTCACTAGAAGTCGAGATATCAAAACATATTTAATAATAAATAATTTTAGATATTAAAATATTATTTCTTTTTTTAGTATAAGAAATTTTGTTAAGTTAGCGTCAATACTACAAAAGATTTTGGAAGAATAAGAAAATATTATTTGTTGTGCAGCTCTAACAATCTTAAGTGGTGGAGCGTGTACGGGAAGAACAATAATAGACTATGAATATTGAGTTGCATGCTGACTTAAATATCCTGTTATTTTGATTTGTCTAACCGAACATTTGTATTGAATTGAAATTGTGTTGTGAATGATGACAGTAAGATATTGAGAGGGTGGGTTATATTGGGTTTAAATACCCTTTGATGTGAGACTTTTAATTTATGTGTATGGGTGCAATGCGAGCCGGCCCAGCTTTCACTTAGCCGCAAAAGGCGAGTCGGGCTAGCTTGCCCCGCATTTTCAATGTGGGCTGAAAAGTTTGGCCCATCCCGTATAAGTGCGAGTCCGCGGGCCCACCTGTCTTTTTAAAAAAAAAATTTATGATAAAACTTTCAATGTTCAACAAATTCAGAAATTTTAATAAGTTCACAAATTAAGCAAAAATTTTGAGAAATTTGATGATAAATTGATAATTCAATATTTTCACTACATTCACATTCGTATTTTGACATACAAATGTGAATGTAATGAAAGTTTGATATTCGTATTTTGACATTCATATTAAAAATTTGATTGGAAAAGATAAATATTATATATTTTTTAATATGCTAAAATTTGAATAATCTGTATATTTGTTTTAGAAGTTGGAGTCTGATATCTCAATAGTATTTTATTGTTTAGAAGTTAGAGTCCAAACCAAGGTAATTTCAGTATATGTTTTACTTTTGATGTGAGTGTTTTAGTATATGTTTTTCTCACTATCGAACATTTTATACTAATTAATTATATTTTAGCATGACTTTAATAAAGATTTAACATTTGTAAATAGACTATGTACATGAGAAGCTTTTTTTTATGCAAATATTTAAGAAAACTTAGTAAGATAACAATGATTTTACAATGAATCAAAGAATTTATCATGATGGAAAGTACACAGAAAAAAATAAAAAAGAAAGTGGAGCATGGAAAAGATAGATAACAAAAATTAGGCAGTTTTGCATTCTGTAGGAAGGCCCTGCGGAAATCTTTTGGCATCAGTGCAATAGTTGTAGATCATGTAATTCTTCTGTACCCACTTCATCTTCTCCTGGTTAGTGGAATCCAATTCTTCTGAGAGCCAAGCACTGGGAGAAGAGGCAGAGTTTGAGCAAGAAGAAGTTCCAGAGGACACAGTGCAAGCATTGGCATTGAAGTTTCTGTATGAAGCCGTGAATGGAGCTTGGCTCCAATCGGTTTTAACAAGCCCTCCCCTTGTGGCCCAATCATCTGCATTCCAGAGGCTTGAGTATATCCTCATTGCTTGGTTTTTGGGGAATGGAACACCCTTTGACTCCATGTTCTTGAACTCCCTTATTGGAGCTCCATCCACCGAGAAGCTGAAATCCAACAAAATTAACAAATACACTCAACATCATGTTGCTTCTATCACAAGTTTGAAACCAAAGAAAAAACAGAACAAAACTTACACAATACGTTGTGGGTTCCAGAGGATGGAATAGGTGTGAAAATCTGCAGTTGGGTCAAACCAGAGGTAAAATTGCTGCTCCCTGTTTCCCTTGCCTTGGCTAAACACGTTGGTGTGGAGAATGTATGGGTCACCGCTCAAATTCCCCAAGAATTCGAAGTCAATCTCATCCCACGTTGCTCCTTTCGAAGATAACTGAAATTAAGCACCACAATTCCATTAGCATTTCTGAGAAGTTAAAACTTGTAAACAATATGAATGATAAATTATAGGCTTACATAATAGGCAGTGACGGTGCCTGCAGAGTTGCCTGGGACTAGTTTGAGTTGCATGTCAATTTTGCCAAAAAGGTATTCATTTTTGGACTGAAAGCCCGAGCCAGAGGCTTTGTCAAGAGACAGAGTGAGAAGGTCGCCATTGTTTAGTATGTTGGCACGACCATCTCCCCAGGTTATCTCAAAATCTTGATAGAAATTGGATGCAGAGGCAATCACAAAATACCCAACAATGCATGTTAACAGTACAAGTGTTGAAAATGCCATGCAGAATTGTTTTGTATGAAATTGTTTTTGGTTATTTGTGAGAATGTTGGGTGATAGTGCAGAGAATGGTATTTATAGGAGAAAGAAAAGAAAGATTGGTAGATAAGAGGAAAGTGAGAAGGTAGGTTGTGAATTTTGAATTAGTTGTAGACAGCTGGTGAAGAATGAAAAAGTAGTAAGGAGTTGTTTGTTGCAAATGGCCACACTAATCATTTTACGCGTTTCTGCATGAAATCTATATAAGGCGACACCGCCATACACGGTACATGGTTTCTATTGTTTAATATTTTAGAGTATGTTCTTTCCTTAATACAAACATTTTCATTCCCACGCTAAATCTTATATGAATTCTGTATTCTAAGGCTACGAGTAGTGGATTATAACTGCATAATCTAAATAAATTTGCAATTGACTGTGCACCTGAAACCAATTTCAATTATATAATCAACGTATTATCTGAGAAGTTATTGTTGGCAGTGACTTAATTCATAAAACTGAAAAATAAAATAAAAATGAATAGCAGCCGAAACTAAACTAAATTTGGTATTTTGTTTACTTTAATTTTTTTAACAGAAAACTTTGATACGTGTAACCACAAAAAAATTAAGAGATGAATTTTACTAATAGAAAATGACATATATTTATATCACCTTTCCTCATTATTTTTAACCTGACGCTCCATTATAAAGAAAAAATAAATGAAAAAAAGGTCCCACTCTTTTAGTGGTTTATGGATTATTTTGTTTTAAGAAAAAATAAAATGTTTTCTATTCTATTATTTTTTTTTTGTTGAATAGAAACAGGGCTGTTAAACAAACCCAGTCTCCGGTTCAACCTACCTAACAATTTTATAGAGGGTTTGTTGAATTCATTTTTTTAGTCTAAGGGTGAGGTCACTTCAACTAACTTTAAAAGATTTTAAAAGAAAATTTAAATAAATTAAAATAAAAATAAATATACATTTTAAAATTTAACTTATATTTTAGGTATAATAAATTGATATAAATAAATTTTAATGGAGGTATGTATTTAAACAATATTACTTCAATTTTAATATTTTTTAAATAGAATTATTATTTTATGAAAATAAATTGGTTCTTAAATTTATAAATCAATCCTGCTTAAATCAAATTTAAATTGCGGGTGAAATAAATTAAATAAAACTACTTGATTCAATTGAAATTATAATCTTACCTCAACTTGATCTATTTTAATATTCCTTTTTTACCAAATCTATTTTGACAGTACTCCATTCCCAAAACACTGACCATGATTTTTTATTTTGACAACTATAGAGAATTCAAACAGCGCTACCGCAATCTCAAAACACCCAACTAATGTGAAGAACTAGGCCAAAAAATACATCTGAAATTAATTAAATTTAAATTATTCTAATATAAGTTACTATCAAACAATAATATATTTTTAATTTCATATATTATATTATATTATATAGTTTAATTCAAATAATTCTATGAAATATTTAGTTTTTTTTATACTATTTAATTTAGTTTATTATCAATAGATATTTTTTGAACAGTTCTGTCATGAGAATATTCTAGAGAAAGAGTTGAATGCTAATTTCCAAATTAATGTGGGGTACTTGACATCATTGAAGAGCTGGATACAGATGGCTGGTGAAGATCATTTAAATGTTGGACAGTGAAATGGGTATTCTACCAACTCACACCGAAAAACCTAATAAAGGGTTAGATTTTTGCATTTGAAACTATTAACGCTGGTGGAAATTATAATTATTAAACATACTTTGTTAATATGCTTAACTTATAAGAAGGAAGAATACATAAAAAAAAAAACATATAAAAGGTGTTTTGGTGAAAATAACTCAAAGAGAGTTTGCTCACTGATTTATTAATAAAAGTTCAAGATATATAATATCTTTATCACCCCGTCAAGGTGGGCATGAAGATTGTAAAGTCTCAATTTGAAAGTAGTAATTCGGAAAGTAGAAAGATGTAATGACTTAGTAAATATGGATAAGACTATCAACAAGTTTTTGTCGAATAATGTGACAATCAAGTTCTATATACTTGGTTCTCTCATGAAAAGTGAGATTCTTAGCAATGTGAATAGCAAAAGTGTTGTCATAAAAGGCAGTGTAGAAAGTGGGTAAAAAAAAATGCAAATCCTGAAGGAGGTATTGAGTCTATTGTAGTTCACATGCTAGGGATGCCAATGCGCGATACTCAACCTCAGAAGAACATCGTGAAACAGTGGTTTGTTTCTTAGATTTCCAAACAACCAAAGAGGTGTCTAAGAAAACGCAATATCCAGAAACATAGAGCGTCGGGTAGTGACACATGTTGTCCAATCAGAATCACAATAAAAAAACGCCTGAATTTTAAGAGAGGTATTTGATTTATACAAAAGGTCATAGGCAAGAGCATGTTTTAAGTATCGAATGGTCCCGAAAGTCTCCTGCATATGTGGTTCACACGAAAAAAAAACAAACTAGATGAGTTGTTGGACAACAAAACTAATATTAAGCCTGATATTAGTCAAGTAAAGTAATCGTCCAATCAGATACTGAAAGGAAGAAGGATTTGATAGAAAAGCTCCCTAGTTGGCATGAAGTTTGATAGAAGGATCACATGACATTGGTGCAGGTTTACATCCAAGCATTAATGCCTCTAAAATGAGGTCCAAACAATATTTCCTTTGGTTCAAAACTAATTCATCAAGAGAACGAGTAACTTCAAGGCCAAACAAATATTTGAGAGGGTCGAGATCTTTAATATGAAATGTAGAATTAAGATGAACTTTTACAACATTAATTCCAACTATGTTATTACCAGTGAGAACCATATCATCGACATAAACCAATAAAACAGTAATAACAGAAACATATTTCTTCACAAAGAGAAAGTGGCCAACAAAACTTTGTGTGTAGCCAAGATGAAGTAGCTCTGAAGTTAATTCCTTACTCCAATTACGATTAGCTTGTTTTAAATCATATAGAGACTTGTTAAGCTTACAAACCAAACAAGATTTGGCTGGGGAAGAGAAAAACCAGGTGGAGGCTTCATATAGATCTCTTCATGTAAATCTTCATGGAGGTAAGCATTGTCAACATCTAACTGATGAATAAACCAACCACTAGTAGTGGCCAAAGCTAAAAGTTTGCATACAGTAGTAAAAGTTTGACAACATGGGAGAAGGTTTCAAAATAATCAAGTCCCTCAGTTTGAGTAAAATCCTTAGTCACCAACCGTGCATTAAACTTATCAATTGTGCCATTTGGTTTATGTTTGAGTTTGTAAACCTAGTGGCAGCCAATTGGCTTGATGCTAGAAGGAGCAGAAACTAAAGTCCAAGTCTGATTTTTGTGAAGAGCATGTAACTCAGCATCCATAGCCTGTTTCCAGCAATCATATTGAGTAGCTTCTTTAAAGGAGAAAGGTTCAGCTTTGACAGAAATATTATGACAAAAGACAGTATGATCAGGAGAACAATTATCATAAGAAACAAATAAATGCATTGGATAAGGTGTGGAAAAAGTAGAGCATGAAGTTGAAGCAACATCACAATAATATTTATCTAAGTATTGAGACCTATTTTTCACTCTATGAAAAATTTTAAGATCAAAATCCTTAACTTAAGCATTATTAGAAACAAAGAAACAATATTCGAAACATGACAAACATGACATGGTCCACAGTAAAGTCAATAACATATGAAACAATTAGAATCAATAACTTCCTAAGTTCTAAACACAACCTTAAAAGACAATGTTTGATTTGAACAATTTTGTAATATAATTGTGTAAGTATTAAAATTGATTAAAGTCAACACCAATTTTATATAAAATTAGTTTAGTAAATAAGCCTTGTAATTATTTCTATACTATAAAATAACACAAGATTTCAAATCCACTCATACACTTATATATATATATATATATATATATATATATATATATTTTTATTGTAAAAAAAAATATTTATAAATAATCTAATAATTGATAGAATGATAAATCCAAAAAATAATGATATGCTCTAAATAATTTTGATTTCAATATTAGATGAATTTTAAGTAAATTACCTTTATCTATATTTTAAGTTGTAAAAAGATGTTAACACGTTGAACACCATGTAACCATTTTCCCTCTTACAATGATTTATAATTCGATGAAAGTTTAAAGAATATTAATATTCAATCAATGTTTAATAACACTTTCATAAATTTTATTTGAGAATGAGATTAAACCGCTTCTCCAATATCAAGAAAAGTGCTCCCGGTACACGAATTACATTAAAGTATACACAACCCGTGTTGTTTACGCTTTAAAGAAAAACATTTTTTTTTCAGTAGTGTTTGACAAAAAGAAAAACAGGTTGATAATAACCATCAAATTCCTTTCGTTTTATCAATTTAAACCTCACATAACTTTTCTTAACGTACATAGGAAAAGGCGAAGTTTCGAGTGAGTTCCATCACATTAACTTAACCACGCCTAGAAATGTGTAAATGTATATATTTTAGAAGCAGATATAGTGATTATTTTATATATTTTAAAAAAAATAAAATGAGTCATTTAAAACATAAAAATGAATTAAAGTTAAAAAGCCACTGAATATATATATTTTGTAGCATATAGATTCTGGGAAGAATATGTTGAGAATCTGAGAAGTTGCTCGATGGATAGAAACCGAAGGGTACATCTTCTAGAAGTTATGTGCATGTCAGAGAATGAAATATGAACCAACCCCTCCCACCGCTGACTGGGCAAGCCATAAAGGTTACGTGGAAAGTACCAGAAACTACATTATACAATTCTCAACTTGTAGCACTTTGGATAATACTAAATCCTTAGAATAAACAATACCATCGCAAGACATGAACCCAGGTTTGGTTTGGTGGAACAAACCTAGAAACTCATAGCCTCTGCGCCGAATGTGTAAAAAAAAAAGAAGCACCACGTAATGGACCACTACAAACTATGATCATTGTGCTCATTAAACTTACTGCTCTACAGCTGTTGAGTTCCCACATCATCCCACCAACCAACTTTCATTATTCAAACACATCCCAAGCTTCCACAAGTATAAATTGGATGAGGGAACCAATTTGTCTACTCATCATTTGTGTCTTACATACTATTACATTAATCACAAGCTCTACAATGGTTGTTTTGTCTCATGTTATGACAATGGTTGGGTTTGCCCTAGCCTTCCTAATCTCTGTGCCTTCCATGGTTGCCCATGCTGGGAACCTGTACCAAGATGTTGATGTCACTTGGGGAGATGGCAGAGGTAAGATTCTGAACAATGGTCAGCTTCTTACTCTGTCCCTTGACTCTGCCTCTGGCTCTGGCTTTCAGTCCAAGAACCAGTTTCTCTATGGGAAGATTGACATGCAAATCAAACTTGTCCCTGGAAATTCCGCTGGCACAGTCACCGCTTATTACGTCAGTTTCGTTAACCAATCTTATTTATCTGCTTCAATAATCCAAAATAATACACAACATGCGCGTTCATGTACCTAATTCTAACTTTTCTGATGCATGATGCAGTTGCGTTCAGAAGGGTCATCTTGGGATGAGATAGATTTTGAGTTCCTGGGAAATCTGAGCGGTGATCCCTACATAGTTCATACTAATGTGTACACACAAGGCAAGGGTAACAGAGAGCAGCAATTCTATCTCTGGTTTGACCCAACTGCGGATTTTCACACCTATTCCTTTCTCTGGAATCCTGCACACGTTGTGTAAGTTCGTAAAATCTAAAACATGCATGCTAGAATTAATATAAACCTTGCATGGAAATTGAACATTATGTATTGAACTCAATTCATGGATTCTTTTGCACTTTTCAGATTCTATGTTGATGGTAGACCAATTAGGGAGTTCAAGAACTTGGAGGGTGCGGGTGTTGAATACCCAAAGAAGCAACCAATGAGGTTATATTCAAGTCTGTGGAACGCTGATAATTGGGCAACAAGAGGAGGGCTTGTGAAGACCGATTGGAGCCAAGCACCATTCACTGCATCATTCAGGAACTTGAGAGTGAATGGATGCGTTTGGTCCAATGGGGCTTCTTCATGCAACTCTGTTTCTTCTGATAAAACTTGGCTTTCTCAACAGCTTGATGCCACAAACCAGAAGATGCTAAAATGGGTGCAGAAGAATTACATGATTTACAATTACTGCACAGACATAAAACGATTCCCTCAGGGTCTCCCTCTGGAATGCACAGTTCGCACCAAGTCATCATAAGAAGAATACAATTCATCACTATTCATCACTGCTCTTGTATATGTGTGTGCATTCTTTTTTGTTTTTCCCACTATACGACATATCGTGTCTGTGTCATTCTTTCTGCAATTAATTTGAACTCAGAGGACGTGCTATGTAATCATTTTTATTAAAATAGAATAAATAAATAAAGTGGGTGTTTATTTTTAGCAATAAAAGCATTTTGGGACATTATAGCCCCGAACATGGACACATCTTTTTCTGGGAGTTTTAAACTGTGATTGGCTACATTACAAACCTCTCTGCTGGATCAAAACTTAGACCACCTGAACCAACACTCGTCTTACTTTTAGTGTTAGTGAATCATAATTATAAACACTTGTGTTTTTTTTTTTTATAAATACATGAGTTCTCTTTCGGAGGTTAATTAGATTCCAAATATTCTGTAGAAGACTACTTTTAAATTATATTTATCAAATAAAATTATAAATGTTGGAATTGATCGATAACTAACTTTTGAAATACATCAGAGAAAGTTTGTTTTGTAATTGTAAAGACATTGGTATAATAACGCATTTATTATTGTTTTCATAAATATGATTATAGAAAATGTGCTTATTTCCCAACAATAATACAAACTGTAGTAGTTTAATAGTTGAACATTGGCAACAGTTTTTATATAAATAACAACCTTATTCTACTTCCACACCAAACCTAGAGTGTCTAAAAATGGGACAATATGTTAAAAGTTACCTTTTGAAACATTTTTACTACTTCAAGAAAGCTAATATGAGAAGGAAAATCTGTTGCGTCAAGAAATAAAATATAGATAACCTTCGTGAATATCGGAAAAAATTCCAGAAATATTTTTATGTTCAATTTCAGTTTCATATTCTCCCTTAGTATAAAAGCTAAGACTAGTAATATTGTGTTAAGATTACTCTGTAGGTAATTGATCTCAAGTTGATAGTGTTGTTGTAAGTTACTAAAAGAACTACTTAACGTGTATTGTTGTTAATGAATATTATTCAATTAAAAGGATTGGAAGTACTTTTCTAAGTTATAAAAGCGAACCAGTATAAACATTTTTTATGATAATTCTCACTTTTTCTTCTTTGCGTGTTTACATTTTTCGTATTGAAAGCAAAGTTTTTGGAAATTATGAGTTTTTAAGAAAAGTTTTTGAATAAATACACATAATTCTCTGATCATGATACTATGTTTAGGTTTTCCAGTTATAATATTTAGAATTCAGAAAAACTGCTTACGATAAAAGGTGATATTTTATATGTTTTGGCTGATCTGTTTGGTTATTCTTGAAAAGAAAAATCTCTTTTTTTGCAACTTTAGTTCTAATAATACAATTATAGTTATAATACTTAGAATTGAGTGAATTTACTTATTTACAGCTTTAGTTCTAATAATAGAGTTATAGTTATAATATTTAAAATTGAGTGAATTTGTTTAGGATGAAAGGTGTTTTTCCGTATGAAGGCTTATCTGTTTTGTTAGTTTTGATTTTTTTTTCTCTTTTTTCCAACTGTAGTTTTCACAAGTCCAAATGAGTTGAGTATGTTTATTTGTTGATTATGTTTAAGTATCATTTAAGTCTTAGTGTTAACATAAATTTTATTATGGTTTCTATTTATATTGGTGAGAAGGACCTCACTCAGTACTAATATCGTCGTCTTTTTACATGTCACATACAATTTTGCGATTTTATTTTTCTTTTATTTAATTATTTAACTCTTTTTTTTTTGTTTTTTAAAGTTTTTTTCATGTATCAAATATTGTAGTGCTAATAGCTAGTAAAGGTTAAAAATTTAACCAGTACTTATCAGTTAATATCATGTTACACTTTCATTAAATTCTTGTCGATCGGAAGGAATTTGAAATAAGAAACTGAATTTTAACTATTGATCCATGAGAGTTAAATAAGAAAAGGTTAAATAACTGAAAGAGATCAGAATCACATATAAGATAAAATTTAAAGAATAAAAAGAAAAATAACTCAACAATAATATGACATTTATATTTTCATGTAAGTGCTTATACTACATTAATTATTATTTGTGTGAAATAAACACACAGGATGAGAAAGAAAATGCTTTTATAAATATACTCCTCTCTCCTTTTTTTTTTCAAACTATATAAATTCATTTCTTATTTAAAGTTAAATTTTACTTTATAAATAAATTCTAGTTGTATCCTAATAAACTATATTAACATAGAACTATTAAATAAATAAATATAGTTAACTTTGGAATTTAAATAAATTAAATCATTAAGCCAATGATTTTCCCATTGTAAAATAAAGTGGAATGTATCTTAGAATCGAGTTTAGAATTTGTTGTTATTTAAACAATACTATTTTAGATAACTCATTCCATTAACTTATATTAAATGCAATTAAAAAAGAGAGCTTATATTAAGGAAGAAATTATTTTATAATAAAATATCTGGAATCGATTATTACGTAAAAAAACTGACTAATAAAATTAAATAAACTTAAAGAAATCGTAATAAATGATTCCGATAATTTCATACTTTCAATGGGCCAGTTTATATCGAGGAGAGCTTAAGTGTACTGGGCCTGAGTATTTTATTAAAATTTACATTGATTTAATTAAAAGAATTGTTATCCACACCTTCAGTTTTATTAATATCTTCTTCTTTTTTTCTAAAAATGTCTCTTGTAATGAATCTTTTCTTTTTTTCTAAAAATGTCTCTTTTCTTTAGAAAGTACTGTTTAATGTGGATTAAAAATTTAATATTTTATAAATATCTAGCGATGTTGAAATTTCAACCGAATACGAAAATAACTTTGAAAGTGTTAAAATTTAAAATTTTTAAATAGATTAAATACGTTTTTAGTTATTAACTTTTAACAATAAATTAGAATTTGTCTTTAAATTTTGATAAAATTTGATCCTAAAATTTAAAAATAAATAAATATAACTTTCATAATTTAACTGTGTTATTTTTTCTAGATGTTAAATGTGTTTCGTTTAAGTTGTTTATATAATTTTTACAAATTATAACTTAAATATAAGTCTAAAATACTATTTAACAAATCTAAACAAATTAAAATCATTAGCTTAATAAAATTATATTTATTTATTTTAAAGTTTGAGATAAAAATATATTAAAATTTATGATAAAAATGAATTTTAATTTTTTATTCAAATTTAAAGACTAAAAAAGATATTTAATTTCTTAAAAATATTTTATGAAAGTTCATTTTCAAAAAAAAAAAATGGACAGAAGTGTTGCATTATTTAAGATGATTCATAATTGTGATGTCGTAATCACAAATTGGGGTTTGGATGAATTTTTTACAATTTTTTTAAAATTTAAATACATTAAATCTGAATGGCTTTTAAATTTTAAAATATTTTATTTTTTATACAAAAATTGATTTTTTTAAATTTTATTTTTTATTTAAACAACATATTTTAATCATTACTAAATATAAAAGATACCAAATGCATAAAATACTATAAAAAGAATATAAGTATTGTGAGTCCGACCATTATCACAAACATGACAAATAATCCTTATAGACTCCAATTTAAAAAGTTTTGGTTGACATTTATCATAAAATACTTTTCTCGACATTAATTGAGAAAAGTTAGATAAACATCAATTCATAAATAATTCTAATTAAGATTGATGGATAAATAATATTAATTAAAAAACAATCATAATTAATATTAACTAAAAATTCTTATTTACATAAATTAAAAATAGTTTTGTTATTTTCAATTAAAAACTTCTTGATGGCATTAATTAAAAATTTATCTTATTAAAAATCCTATTAACGTACCTCTCAATTAAAGTTGGTTAAAAAATAATTAAAAATTATATTAGTAAAAAAAATTAACTGAAATTAATTAAAACAAAAATTGTGTTTGCTATTAGGTCAAAGATATGTTAATAATAATTATAATAAAAAAGTCTATCTAATATCAGCTGAAAAATAATAATAATATTGATCTATGTAAAAAAGTTATAATAACTATAACAATTAAAAAAAATCATTATAATCAACTTTAAAATGAAAAGACGTTGACAAGCACTAGTGAAAAAAAATGAGATCGAATCTACATTATGACGACCACTCAAACAATTCTGGCCTCTCTTACATTGATTTTTGCCGAATTTATTCAAAATTATCAAAATAAGTATTTTTTTTAATATTATGATTTTGACTAAATCTTCATTAAGATATATTGTAAAGACGTCAGTCATCATGACTCTGTTTTTTTAACAATGAAGTCCAACTTAAGAAATGACACCTTGAGTTTTTTATTTTTTAAGTTGTTACTTAAACGTCATTTATTTTTCTTATATATTAATTATAAAATTGTAATTGGTATTTGGAAAAATAAAATAAAATGTATAAATTAAAATTATTATATGACTAATTATTTTTTATGATTTATAATTTTAATTATAATATTTTATCTTTAAAAAAATGTTTAGATGTTTAATTTTGTTAAGATATAACTAGTTGTCTTTGAGATATCAATTTAGAATAATCTTTTAACTTATATTTTGGTTAAATATATGATCAAATTGATATTAAATATTATTCGATAAACGTAAATAATATCTTGCATAGAAACACAGAGTGAGTGTTCTAGATTTTCGGGTAGTTTTTCTGTAACACGTAAGAAACCTAGAAAAGTAAATTACACTTAAGCACAACCTTTGAAAAAAAACAGAATTAAATTGAAGTTGTTGTAATATTAAAAAACTCATTGAATAACGTCTTCTTCTTGAAAGCACTCACTTTAGTAATTTCGAATAAAAATTTATCTATATTGGTTAAAAAAAAAAGCATTTACGCACCACCTATTAGCAGAGATATTGACATTTGACTGCACTTTTTCATGAATCGAACTTTTGAATTAACAAGTGAATCGCACTTGTTGATTCACTTGAAAGATTTGTTATTATTTATCCTACAACTTCTTCACAATATTATAATTTATTTATTTTTTAACGTTTAATATATGTGTAAGAAAAATATTAATCAAAATCAAAAGCAAGTTTTGAGAGAAAAAAAAAGAAATATAGGAAAAACAGGGAGCTTAGGTGTAGTTGTGAGAAGGATTCACTGCAGTTATAGCCACTTAAATTAGTTACACGTGTCCCGCGTCTGTTTCATATTAATTCACCAAGTGGCAACCTTAGGCCACTTTCATTTCCGTTTTCCATAAATTCACCACGTCCATGCACCACATTAAGCGTATCAGAGATTTTAATGAGACAACAAAAGTTCTATATTTATGACTCGGTGAAAATTGGTTGGATCATTATGCGCTAACAAGTAAAAAGGAAAATTATACATTTACTCATATTTTGTATAAATTATTATTTTCTCATATAAAAAAATAATATATTAATTAATAATTCACACTAAATTATAAAAAAAATAAAAAAATAAAAATCATATTATCATTGTCTCTGTCTTACCAAATAAATACCAATTTTGTATAGTTTCCTCACTTATATAACTAATCTTCTTCATGTTCAAAACTAGTTTATGACAAATTAAACATCTCTTTCGAGTAACTAATTTTCTCCAAAGGAAGAAAAAAATGGTTAAAATTAACCTTCTTGGTAGTAAGAAAACCTCAGACTCTTGAGTCTCCATCACTTTAATTTTTCCATGGGCAGCCAGAAAGAATACCTTAAAACCATACAACTGCAATGTGAGTGTGTATGAGTGGTTTTAAAAACCACTTATTTGGGTCACAATAAGTACACAAAAAGATAGCAATCCACCTACTAATCTAGTTGTGATAAGATGGGTAATAATAAAAGTTAGGTAATCGTTGATGGGGTCGATACACACCACACTCGTGTATACTTCTGAGCCAGAATTGTGAGGTCAACATGTAAACTACAATTCCATAAATAAGCTCAGAGTGGAGAAAAAGTTAAGAGCACAGGACAGAATCGATTCATCTCATCCAAAAAAAAATGAAGTTGCGAATCGCGAGAGGAGAAGTGTGTCTAAGGTTATCAGCAATACTGTTTTTGGTATTAACTACATGCTTGGTTGCTTTTGATACTCAAACCAAGGTTGTATTCTTGGGTATTCAGAAAAAAGCTACCTACAATGACTTGAATGCTCTCAAGTAAGACCCTTCTCTTCCTCTTCTTTATGTCTTTTCTCTCAATATTCTCTGAACCAGACCCAGGAATTTTGTGTTTGTATAGGATCTTGGTGTATGCTACATCTGCGGCTGCAGGTTATAATCTGCTTCAATTATGCAAACACTCAACTTGCTCCAGAGGAAACTTGAAAGGGTCGGATATGTACGTGGCTTGGATTTCTTTATTCTTGGATCAGGTAAAAAAAAGATTAAATCTGCGAAATTGAATGTGTGGTGATTGGAGAAATTGTTAGAAATATGAGTTTGTGTTAAAATTTGTGAACAGATTGCTGCGTACATTACATTTGGAACAAACACTGCATCAGTTGGAGCATCGATGATAGCAGTGAAAGGGTCAGAAGCGTTTCAGTGGGTAAAGGTTTGTGACAGATTCACGAGATTCTGCATCCAAATAGGAGGAGCGTTCCTCTGTGGCTATGTAGCGTCCATCTTGATGGCTCTGATATCCACCATCTCAGCCTACAGAGTGTTCAGGATGTATTCCCCAAAGTGGTTCCTGCGTTTGAAGAGCACGTCATGATCATCACTGTTATTGTTATTGTTAGTATCTTCTTCTTCGTGTTCTGGAAACTTTTTTTTTTTTTAATTCAATGTATTCTGGAAAGTTTTCAACATGAAGCAAAAATATATATGACGAAACTTTGTGAAGAAAATCTCGGAGAGTTTGTTGTTAGATGCTTTTACGTTGGTGTATTTTCCTTCTCTTTTGCTTCTTGAGTTTTCCCTGTCTGTATCATCTTCTTGCTCTCTTTTACCAGATAAAGGAATGTGAGGAAAGAAACAAAAACAAGGGAAGAAAAATAGAAAGAAAAAAGAATCAATTTCATGAATAACAAGAGTGAAAAAAAAAAAGTGAGCATAACCTTTTAGTGGAGTGTTTTGGTTTTCTATATTTTTAAACCTTTTTCATTTTCTATTATTATTATTATTATTATTATTTTTTATACTGTGATTCGTGGACTGAAATGAAAATAATTTAAAAAATAAAGAGAACCAAAGGAAATAAAATCATATATTATTAAAACAAAATAATTATTTAAGCTGGTAAAAGTTAAACTTTTAAACATTATTGTATAATTGGGTGGAAAAAGATTAAATATGCCACGAAGACATTGATAACCAGATATCTAAATTGTAAAAACTATAAACATATACAACTTCTATGTTGTGTAACGACATATATACATCTTGGTAGTTATTAAATAAAGATAAAGGATAAGAAATTTGAAGTACAAAAATAAAATCAAAACGGAAGGCATGATACCTAAATATAAACTGAAAATTCTACATGCAATAAAAGAAAATATTGGGTAATATATAACTTTTAAAAGTTTATAGGTCGACCCATTATTAATATTAACGTATCACTCTTTTAGAAAAATATGCAAACATTACTAGAAATTCTCATATTACATGAGATATTTTTTTAAAATTTGTTAAAAAAGTTTACAAGAATTTATTTTTTCTGTCATTATTTTTAAAAATTTTAATTGGAGGTAGTTCTTTTGTAGATAATCATTTCCTACAAAATTATAAAATTTATAACTATTTTTTATAAAATTTGTTACAAAAAGTATTTATACAAAATATTTTGCAAGAAAATTGGTAACAATTTCTTGTAATTTTTTTTTGTCAACAAAATTTGTAAGTATTTCTTAAAAAAAATTCAAAATAAAATTGACAAAAAATATGAGTTTATTTAGTAGTGAAAGATAATAACAATTTATCTCCTTTTTCATTATTAATAACACTGAAAGAACAAAAATAATAGGAAAAACAGACGCACACTTAATTAGATATTTGAGGGCTCTTTAAATCAAGAAAGTGCAGAAAAATTCCTCCATATTTATTCAAGAAGACAAAATAAAAAATAGAAAAAAGTGTGGACAAAGATGAGAAGTTTATATTTTTCATCTTTAGTTTATATTTTTGGTGAACATATGGTTTTGATATTAAAGTTGTCGTACGGTACATGGAATCTATTAATAGTTTGTGAGAAAATTGGGGCAGAATGGTGAATGGAGTGTGCGAGAAGAGTGAGATATGGTGGCCACCATTTTTATTGATCTACAAAGAGAGTTTGGTGTCATGTTTCATTGTCATATTCATGATCGACCCAAACTAAGTGGTTACTCTCGCATTTAATAATAACAAATTAAAGATATCTTTTAATAATCTTTGCCTGACAGGGAGAGAGAGAGAAGCAAATTCAAATTTAGACTAAACACTATTTTCTTTATCTTTTTTTGGTCCACATCGAATGTGCTATCAGAGCCGTTCAGAATAATGCACACATTTAATGTTTAGTCTTATCTTTTATTTTATTTTTTTTATGAAGGAAAGCTGCATAAAATTTAAGAATATCAAGTCTTTGAATTAATTAGACATTAAAAATCTCATTTTAGAAATTTCGAGTCTTTTTTTTTAACATATTCATTTCCTTTTTATAGAGATGTCAAAATGGATAATTTGGTCTGACCCGGCTCGACCTTACAGGTTGATGATTTAGTGAGTCAATTCAACTCAGTTCACTTTTTAGTGAGTCAAAAAAGTTCGAATCCGACCCGGTCCATCACGGGTTGACAGATTAAACGGGTTGACTCACGAGTTCATTTAATTAAAAAAAATATTAGTTTTATTTATTTTTTTAGTCAAAACTAAATTGTAATTCTAATTAAAATCTAAATAAACTTTAATACAATCCAAATACAAACAAAAATAAAAAAAATACAAATTATTTATGTGTTGGATAAAAAAATAACTTAAGATGACCCAAATGTAAAGCCCAACTTAATAAAAATAAATAAAAACACTTGTGTGACCCTTTTATCTGTGGGTTGGTGAGCCAACTTGGCTTATCACGGGTCCAACCCGGATGAGCCGGGTCAAAAATCAACCCGTATTGAAATTTGTAAAAAAATTTCAATCCAACCCGGCCCGAACTCGTGGTGAGCCAGGTTGGCTCGCGAGTTTCAACCCATTTTGACAACTTTACCTTTGTATGATTTTGGAGTTTCTATTCCTTTTTATTCTAAATCTCGTTCTTCTTATAATGATATATCTAGTTTTCTTTTTCTTATTGTTTTTATGTTTATAAATTATCTAACATAATAATAGGAAAGATTTATAAATCTGGTTTATAAATAAGATTTAGTCATGATTAATTGGTCTAAAATTTATTCTTCAAAAAGTTAAGAGATTTCTAAATGTGATAAATCAAGTGGAAAATAAAGTATATTGTTAGATTAGTCTATGAATTCACTTATAGTTGTATACTTTTGGCAAAATTGAGGCACTCAAGGTTTTTAAAGCATAAATGTATAAATATTGGTAGTTTCTCTATTATTATTTTTTAAGTGCAAAATTCTTTATATGTTAAAATCATGAAAGCTACTTTTTTATTGAGCATTCTTTGGAGATTGACTTATACGTGTTTGATTGAAAAGTGATTATGTATGATTGTGTAAAACTTTTTCTTTTTTCTACTTGGTCTATTAAAGGGGATAGAATAAATGCATGGAGATATGAAACAAATAGAGTTTAAGTGTGTTTTCATATTTTTAGAGAGGAAAATTATTACATGAATAAATTGGTTTCTTTAGGATTAGAAAATAAAATTACTATAAATAATATGATAATATGATGTTATGTCATATATGATTGTTTTGATTTTTTTTCATCATAGTTAGCTAGACTTGTTTACAGTGGCGGAACTTGGACTAAAATTGTAAGGGGGTCAAATTAGATTTGTTATATATAATTTTTCTTTAGAAAAAAAAACTATTCATTTTTTTCTCTTCATTTCTTCTCCTTAAAACAAACACGCATAATAGTAAAATTCAAAAAAATATTACTATCATTCGCTATTATATCATGCTATTATATCATGATATCAATTCATGAATACCATTTTAGATCAGTCATTCGTATCTCATCAATTTGATTTGGTGGTATTGTTAAATTTGATGTCGTTTTTCCCATATCACGTTCTAATGAATTTTTAAATTCATTATATGTAACTCTGAGAACTTTAGAGAATTCTTGGTTCTTATTAAATTTCTCAAGTTTAGTTAACGTAAATGCATTTCTTTTTCATCTTCATCACAAATCTTCCTCTTTGAAAAAAAGGAATCAATTTTTTTACTTTTTATCATAATCTTTCTAATATAAATTTATCACCTCTCACCTATTTAGAAAAAAATAAAATTTATATTCACAAATCACAATTATCACAATGCAAAACATAACAAAACTCATATTACTTTAATTAAATAAGCAATATTGTATAAATTCAAAACTTAAAAAAAAATTACCATAAGTAGCGAAAAACACAAAATCCCTAAATTTCATAATCAAAGGTTATAATAATTTAGGAAAAATTATAATTAGGGTTCATACCAATTTCATAAAAGAATCCCTAAAATCATAATTAGGGTTTATATTAATTTGGGATAAACTTAATTTGGAAGAAACATCCTAAAAAGAATCATAAACTAATTAACATACATAAATCATAATAAGATACTAACCTTGATTTGTGAGAGATCATGCAAGAATGTATACAAGAATCTCAATCTATGTGTTTCCAACCTCTATTTCTCAATCTATCTATCTCTTTGTATTTATCTCTCTTCACATACTTTCATGATAATTTACATGGTGGAAAGATCTTATAGTAGAAAAAAAAAAACCCTAATCTCTTTTTATAAATTAATGTTTTTATTAAATTTTTTTTACTTTATCTTTTATTATAATTTTCCATAATATAATCTTAATATAAATAATATATAATATAATTTTAAAAAATATATAAATATATATAAAAAAAAAGAAAAAATGGGGGAGCCGTGGCTCCCCTTGTCATATCTTAATTCCGTCATTGCTTATTTAGTTTCTCTGAAAGAAGTTTGTCATTTTTTTTTACATGTTTAACTCTATGTTTGCATGTTTTTTTGTCATTATCTTTACTTTTAATAATGTTTTTCTAGTAAATAATTGATGTGCTTTAACATATCATCCCTAACTAAGATGTCATGATAAATAGTGATATCTATGGTGAATTTTATATTTTTAAAAAGAAGACTTCTTTTTTATTTCCGTTTTAGTCCATTATTTTTAATCTTGTATCACATTTCAAACTTATTTTGAAAAATGGAAGAAAATTTTATTTTAATATATGACATTATAACGGTTAGTTGTTTCTATTTTACAATGACCATATTAACATTAAAATTATATTTATTAAAAATAAAATAAAATAAAATATATTAGAATAGGTGAAAGAATAACCATTAATAAATAAAAAAAGAAGAAGCAGATATAATCGATTTTATAAAAAATTTGTAAAAATAATGGTTAATTTTTAAAAATTTAATAAATTACTATATTTAAAGGATAAATTTAGTATTTTAAAATATGAACACAAAAAAATAAATTTCTTTTATATATTGTTATAGATACCGTCTAATTGTTTAATAAAACAATAAAAAGCCCAAGAGAAATATCCCCAAACTATATTTAGTTGGGTCCAGATGTTTTTCTTTTTTTGGTTATGAAGTATTTTTGAATATTTCTTTATACACCTAAAATAAAATTCACCCTGAATCCCATTCTATATTTAGGAGTATCTAAAATGTAAAAATTGGATGTCTGATGAGTTTTTTTATTCCATAAAATATATACAATTTATTTTCGTAAATGATCTAGATGACTTCAAAATAGAAAAACTAGTACTGTAGCATATAATTCTGTTTGGGATATTTGGACCTAACTTCATGACTTAAGGGGCTGCTACTTACTGCACCTCCACTTATCTTATTTCTTCCTGCACCCCCATAAATTATATTATTCCCATTTTATCAGTTATTAAAGGATTAATTATGTTTTTGGTGTCTCAAGTTTCACTAAATTTTGAAATTAGTCTCTCTTCAAAAATTTTAATCAATTTAGTCATTCATTTTTAGATATGTGTGAATCTAGTTCTTTGAACCAAGATTTGTTAAGTTGATTTGACGTTTCAAAAACGTTTTATGATAATATTTGAATTAATATTGAAATATTGAAGAAAAAATATATCAAGCGTTGTAAATAATTCAAATACTATGGTGAATTGTGCTTGAAATATTATATAAACTTAACACAATTTGATTAAAAAGATTAAATTCACACATTTCTAAAGATAAATAACTAAATTGGTCAAAAATTTCGAAGAGGGACTAATTTTAAATTTCTGTGAATATTTGAAGGAGAAAAACATATTTAACCTTTTATTAAAATATATTAAAAATCTCAAAACCCTAATTTTACGTTCCCTTCCCTTGCACCGTGAAATGCTCTGCACCTCTCTCCCAGCGCTTTATTTTCTTCTTTTAAACAAAGCCGTGTAGAATTGAGGACAAAATCCCTATGATGGGAGGTGAAAGATTGAAGAGAAAATAACTACGGAAAAAAATTTGTTTGGGTTATTTAAAATAAAAAACTTAGAAAATGAGTGTTTCAGATTCGAATTATAAAATAGAAATCGAAATAAATATTCTGAAAAATATTTTCGAATTTGAAAAAAACTTCAAAAATCTTGTTTGAAATTTATTTATTATTCCAAAAAAAAAACCTTTGTCATTTAATCTTAAGTTTTATAATTTTATTTAATGGACATAATTTGTCCCTCTTAGGAAACAAAAAATTGATAATAGTTTTATTTGTATATATTTTTTTAAATCAATCGGTTGATTCACTTTTCGGTCATAGTTAATTTATTTGTTGGTTTTAATTGATATATTAAATTCATGATAATTAGAAAACTAAAGAGATAATAATGGTTGTAGATTGAATATTATAATAAGGAGGTGAGCATAGAGATTAATAATAGGTTTTTGACGGTTTAAGATTGTAAGTGATGATGGATGCAGAGTGCAAGAGCAGTGTGTATTAAACGAAAAAGGCAAAAACCGATGGAGAGGAAACCAAATCTTACAGGAAACGGAAGCAAAAAGAAAAAGGATAACCCAAATTCAGAAAGAGGAACATAATCCAGATTATGATCACATGAAGGAACATGGTTCATGCAAACTAAATGATAATGACACACTAATGAAATTTAGTGGAATCACTTTGACACATTGCTTTAATTTGTTACTTGTTGGATACAGCTTTCTTTGCTCCAACACCACATTTGTGAAAGCCAATCTTTTATCAGTGTCCGTTACGTGTCAAATTGTTTCCTCCTTCTTTTTCACCCAACAGGGTTGATTTCCAGTAAAAATCCCTCGGAAACAAACACTGTCGCTCAAATCAAAACATTATGCGACTTGGTAATTTAATTTAATTTAATTTAATTTTACCGTTGAATCTATAAACTCTTAGATTTTTTTTGTACTGTATGAAAGTTTTGGAAGAGTGGAGCATGGCGCAGACACCAGATTTGGAGAAAAAGAGTTTCTAATTTGATAGATAAATACATGAGAAAAAAAAAAGTATAATGAAAGATGAGCATGTTGACAGGAACGTTGAAAGAGAAAGTTTGTGTAGTAAGTGATTTAAAAAGGCTAAAGTCCAGAAGGCACTTGAAGGAGCAGCTTAACTGGAAGAAGAAAGAGAGTGAATTTGTTGCTTGATTTTAGGTGAACCGGTTAAAAAAAAGAAACACATCACAAACCGGACCTCTACCTTAAACAATGAAACGATGATAAGTGGTTGATTAAGCAAGTAACAAAGAACATGGCCCACCATAAGGACTCCTAGTCAAGGATCTATGGACCACAATGGAGAGATATAGATATAGATAATGATAATGATGATTATTATGTATATATATATAATATATGTTATGTTTGTGTGCTATATACTTAGGAGCATGAACACGAGGATTACATTAGAACCTTAAAGAGACACCTAACATGGCCCCTCACAACTCTATAACTTGGAATCATGGCCGACCGTATCCAACCCACTTACCTAGTTTTCAAAAGTACTTGGCAACAATCCCTGTCTGCTTTACTAATCATCCATCTAACTTCTACATTTGACATTTTAAGTCCCTCCACATATCTTTGCACCTTCATTGCAATTCCATTTTCCTTTGCCATTATAAATAACTAATTATTACACCATTCAACCAAGTCTTTCTTTTCCATAACTAATCAACATTTTCTCCAACCTTCTTAATCATGTTCCATTATTTTAACCTAATAATAATAATAATCTTTTATTTTAACTCTTCAAAATCGGTACACCACTTCATTCAATGTTTGACAGAAAAAAAAATAAAAATATCATCTTTTTACTAGCTGTTCCTGGTTTGAACAAGATTAGATACTCCACACCTTATTTATAAGCGTTCCCTGTCTTTGTTCAGACAATGAAAAGTAATATTTTTCCTATGCGTTGATTCTATAAAATTATTATTATCTCTTTTAAACTTCAAGTGAGTTGGTTGGCTTAACTCATTTCAGAGACCTGTTACTTGAGTCCTTCCATGTCGTGGTAGTACATTTTTAAGGCAGTGTTAAAAAAAATATTATGCAAAGTCATTTGATGACTATTTTTTATTCATTTACGTGTGATTACTGATGAATCATTTTGTAAAATGTGACAAACGGTGAAGAATGTTCCTTAAGCTTGATTTAACTAATTCGATGATAAAAAAGAGAATTCTTTCAACTCAGTCATGCACCACCTTAAGTGTTGATCACCATTTTGTTGTGGCTCAACTCCAAAAGTCATATTCTGGATCCTTCCCTGACCGCCTTACTGGAGCTCAGCCGAGAATTTTGGGATTCAACTACATCATTTTTAATTCTCGAAGAAATAGCTGCAAAATCATAATAAATCATTAATTTTTTATTTTTCTTCTTTTTAGTACCTCATTTTGTAATTATAAGTTAAAATAAATTGTCTACTTACAAAATATGATCAATTAAAATATGATAAGTGTCAAATTTATATGAAAATTTTAACATAAACATCAATGAGATGAAGATGGGAATGAGAACGAGAATATGACAAATATATACATACACACATACACATTTTTATTACCATATCTAATTGAAAAATCTAGATAATATTCATACGCATACAAATTTCAATTTAAAATGAAAATAAATTTGAAGAATATCCATGATCACAAATTTATTTGTCATCTCTAAATGTAGATACTCATAGTACCTATTTTAACACATTGTGATTCCTAACCAGATGAGAAATTTGTAAATACAAAATCATTTTCGATGCGTCTTTATGATTTTGAAGCGATTAATTTAGTTAATGAACTCCTGAAAGTATTTTTCTAAACTTATATAGCTTATCACAAAGTTTTGAAATGATCTAGAACATTTTTTCCAAATTAATTGAAGATGGAGATAATTCTTATATAAAACAGCTAGTTTTAGATTAACATTAATTTTAGTACATTAAAATAGAAGTTGATGTCTTGTTACATATTTTTAATTCATTATAGTTTTAACATATTAAAATATGAATAGTTTGAAATATTTCAGTTAAATTAACATATTACAATAATGTTTTGATTGATTAAAACATTTTCTTTACAAATTCATCGATTTTAAATAACAATTTAATAAATAAAATTATTTTCAATTAATTAAAATAAAACTTAACATTTCAAATAAAGCTTAAACAATTCAAGAAACAAGAGGAATAGTAAAACTGGGAGATAAATATATATGACGCGATTGAGAAATCAGTGAAAAATTAAATCGTTGTATAATTTCATTGTATAATATAAGATTTCTATTAAGTATGGACTCTTATATATAAAAAAAAATCAAATAAGGACGTAAAATAATAAAATATTAAGCATTTCATATATATTGAGACGAATTCGTAATGTTTCATCTTCTGGTAGTCCACGTGAATACTTTAAATACTCCTAATCTTATAAACTTGATTAAGAAAATGGATTCTACCAAAAGTTACTAATTAGATTTATTGGTATAAAAAATGACAATATATTATTTTGACAGTGATACATAATATTGGATATATTGATCTTGAGTCAAATATTGGATTTGAGTTTAATTTGTATATTTAATATTTAAAGTGTGGTAAGTGACTTCTTTATGTTTATTTATTTTTTTTGTTAAAAATGGAGACTGTGATTTTATTTTTCTTTGAACGCTCAATTTGTACGGCATAAGCAGAACCACAAATAAATTGAAAGCAATGCAATAATGCAACCTGCACTCCATCGTGATGTAACGGAAGCACGTCCAGTGCACAATTGTTGAAGCACCAACTCTGCAACTTATGCGCACCAAAAAAATACGATTTCAATATGCACATAACTAATTCACTTCATAATTGTTTTGTACCAATTTTCAACGCATTAAATTAAACTCCACCCTAACTCCCCAAAATAAACACCAATTATTCGTTTATCTCCAACATAAGAAGCCCGTGATAGAGAGAGCCGTAGACTACTGCATGTGTTTGGTGAAGGACCAGACCAGAGACAATGATCATTGTTTAGAACATCATCTACATATGTCTCTTCTATCTCACTACTTTAACAGGTATATATATCTCAATTACTTTTTTTTTTCTTTCTAGTTTCAAACATGTTCATTAGTTCAGGTTCATTTCAATGTCAGAAGAAACTAAGAACCTTGTTACAGTCATTTGTTTTTCCCTTTCTTGTTAAGCCCTTGTTTAATTAAGTAAAGCTTGATGGCGAAGCCAAGGAAAATGATACACTTTCGTTTTTCAGAATCAAGAACTGTTGCACTTCAGAACTATAGATGACTTTCTGAAGGAGACATTTGGTAGTATCAAATAATTAAATGCACATAGAACTTTTAAGGAACTTATTTATTATACACATTGAAAACTTTGATTTTCCACCAACAATAACATGTGAAAATGAAATACTTTTCAAACTGTATTCTCGTGTTAAGAGTCCAGAAACTGCAGGAAAGTGTTATTGCCTGCATAAAATCTCAAGGAAACTGAGTGTATCTATCTACGCAGTATTGCAACATAACTATTTATGTGCATCTGCAACTCTTTCATGTTAGAGAAATATTAACAAAAGAACAAACAATGCGGCATGGAAGCATGGAAATCCCTAAAAACATTGCATGGAATTTTAGACTATGGAAAATGGTAGCCTGGTTTGTTTCTGATAATTAGTTACACTACTAGTCTGGTGCAGTGTTTGAATTTCACGACCATTTTTTCTTTATGAAACTTATTTTAATGTTAAAAATATGTGAAAAAATTGAATAATAGATATACTGGCATTCTTACAGTACAAAAAAAGGTACAAAAGTAAACCATAAAGATAGCCACAGTCACGAATATAGTAACCTATGTAACCTGAAATAAAGCTTCCTTTACCTTGTAAAGAAAAAAATGGGCACTGGCACGTCCTGATCTTCTAAAAAGTGTCACTTCAAATTGTTACACGATTGATTCCCCCACAGACCCCTAACTAGATAGCCCCTCTCTATAGCTAACTCCGCGTATAACTGGGGCATTGTTTAATTTGCTACATTCATAATCAGAAATTAATTCAGAACGGTTCATAATATTCATCTTATCACTCATAGTCACAGAAGCAAGATGTTATAGATGACAGAGCTTCACATGTTGAAATTTCAAAGTTTCAAAGCCTCAACGACAAGTCAAGTTGCCCAATATCCTCCTGAACATGCTCGGAAGCGTAACCCCTGGACCAAGAACCCACCCCTTCATTGGGTCCAAAGCTGTATTCTTTTCTTCCGGCGAGCCTCACATAAGTTTGTCCTTGGTTATCCACAACGTTAACCCCAAGAGCACGACCAAGATGGTGCGAAGGAGTGAAGTTTGATCTTTGCTCCGGTGCTCCGTAAGACTGCATGGTCGAACTCATTTCCCTGCTCTTCTTGGCAAGAGTCCTCTCGAGCTTGTGAGCATTTTGGTGACCCCCTAGCGCTTGAGAGCTGTAGAACTTTCTCTGGCAATAGTTGCATGAGAATATCCTGGGTTCAATGGGACTTATAGGGGAAGGAGAAGATGAGGAAGAGGAAGAAGGTTCAAGAAGAAGATCAAGATTGAGGTGATTGATCTGATCATCTGGCTGAGTTAGGTGAAGAGAAGAATTGGGGTGGAAATTCATGGCCATAGAAGATAGTGGCAGTAAGTGTAGTGTGGGAAAGAAAGCAATAGAGAGGAAAGGATATAGGGTGCGAAGTGGGGGGGGTGAGAGAGGATGTTTATGTAATATAAGAGGGTGAAAGGTTCACTGTTCCTGCAGACAGAAATAGTAGTATATTGAGTGAAAGAGTGAGGGTATTGAGTGAGATAGAGGGACATGTATCTGCAAGATCAATGGAGAATCAAAGAGGTTGTCGCCTTCATTAATGGCAGAGTTTGGATCCTTTGTCGGTCGATGGCCAAAAAATAATGTTATGGGGTACCCCGTATGAAACCCACCAAGAAGATTAATCAGGTTTTTTTGTATTTTAACTTTGTTTCTGTCTCTTGAAAATGAGTGAACGTTTGCAATAAGCATGTATGTAATGAGAAAATTGTTGTAAGTAGCGTTGTTGTTGTTGTTGTGGTGACCCCTTGTCAACAAGGAGTTTAAACTCAAATCATGCAGTGTTCCATCAATGTTCCAATTTTGGAATTACAAAATGGGGAAGATAAACCATCTTGACTCGACTAAACAATGAACATGATTGGAGACTATTTTTACGTTTTTGTCTTAAATCAAGAGCGTGCTATATATACCTATGCCACTATCTGTCCATTCAGGATTGGACACTCAACCCATTTTAACGAAATCAATTAACCACTATTCAACCATTCGTATGAATTACTTACTATCATCCACTCTATAAATTTTTGTACAATAATCTACCTAGTAATTAATATAGAACCAATGCATATCTGTCTGCCCATATGTACATATAATAATCAGTACAAAGCCTACTCAATTTGGTTTTATTCAATCAATAATGGCAGACCAACCAATAATCCATTTTTTCTCATCATGTTAATTGAATTTACACGATGTGGATTATTACCTTTCGTCCCAATGCAAAGCACGCAATGACATGAGCATTGCCAGATATACCCCTCCCCCAAAAAATAATATTTTCAACTCTGTCACTCAGGTGTATGTATTAATTATAAATTTTATTTTATTTTATTTTCCTACAACTCTACGTTTCACCCTGCACCGTACACCCTCACTTTGAATAGAATCATGAAATAAATAAAAAGGCAGGGTGACTTGTGCACAATATTCCTACATGTCGATATGTAGTGAATTTCGTACTGTTCCCTTTTGAAATCCATCTCTCTGATTCTCTGTGTCGTTACAGCACAACAACTACTACTACTACTACTAACAGTGACAGTTCCAGAACTGATTCGTATTGAATGCTATGCCTTCAATTTCATCAACTATGGTCAATAGCCAGAATGGAGAAAGAAACAGATGGTTGTAGCTCTGTACTCTGTCTTTGGAACGGTGCCCTTATTAATTATGACCAAACCTCCTCTTCTATCTGTCTTTCTCTCTCCATTATTCTGGCTCAGTGATTTTACAAATGTGTTGACTGGGCCAAGCACATGGGTGACGGAGTTATAAAATATGTAATTTCTTTGTGCAAGAGCAAAAAGGTTAATTATTTATAAAATTGTTGAGTAGCAGAGAAATAAAAATGGAAGCGTTCAACCCAGAGAGGTATTTGTAATGGCACAAAATCCCCATCACGGAATAGGGTTTGAATAGTTTAATGGTAAAACATGATTGAGGGATCATAATCTTGTCATCGGCTATGATTGCGGAAGGGGTTGTCTGCAAATCGCAGACACAGAATGAACCAAGAAACTACGTCCTGTTACCGTATCAGTCACTTGGTCTTAAGATTCCAAAGCTAAGTAAACATTAATTCTTGTGCAAAACTAAACAATATCCACTCATTCAAATGGGATGTTTCCCTTCCTACTTCAACAAACCTACATTAATCATAACTAGGTTCCATGTATACACAGACTAATCTTAATTAAACTCACTCGAAAATACAATTATAAGGGATTGTCTGGTAGACATGTTACATAACTGCACTCATTTCTGAATGTTCACCTGTTTAAATTAAGACACATACCATGATACCATGACCGTGATAACAAACCACTGTTATTGAGATGATGTCTACTGTACCAAAAAATGTGTGCTTCTCATTTTTTTTTATCACTTCATGCGCGCTACCCACCATAACATAGCTTTTTGGGATTAATTATCTTGGATATTAGTTTATGACCGGACTTAGAATTTATAAATGCTACTAAAATTATATATATACATTATCTTAATGAATATTTAACTTATATATTTCTTTCAATATTCACAATACCAAAGGTTTGAAACTCATGTGAGTATTTCTAGTTTCTCAAACTAAAAGAGTTAAATGAATTTGTGTGTATTGTAAGTTTTGAACTGATAGACTAATCAGATCAGTCTTAAAGTTTTATTTTTAGTTTAATCAGTCTTTCCGTTTCAAATATTAGGTCGTTTTGGCTTATTCAAATGAGTTTATTAACAGAAATTACGAATGTATTTCCACGATTTCTTTTATAAATACTTTTGGTGGAGAAAGATAAAAATTTGCATTAATTTATCTGTATATTAAAATAATTTATGTGTTACAAAGTAATGTTATTTTTTAAAGAATTGTGATTAAAATAACATTACTTTATAAAAGAAAAAAGTCACTACTTTAGTATACATTTAGCATAAAAATAAAATTGATAAAAATACATAATTAAAAATGAAAAAACATGATAGTAAAATGTAGAACAAATAAACATAGTTAGTAAAATTTACGAAACGGTTATAATTTAGAGGTGAAATATAAAATTAAGATAAATACATTAAATTAAAATTAAGATGAATATCAAAATATTAAAAATTAGATAAAGTGAGGGATTTCTCGAGAAACTTAGAGAGAAAAGAAATCAGCGAAGAAAAACATTGTTTGGGTTATGGCCCATTTGATTTACACAACATAAATCTAAAAATGCATCACTATATACTAACTCTCAAAAACAAAAGACTATGTATATACTTGATGTAGTGAAATTGAATTTTATCAACTCTAGATTTTAAATTTATTCATAGAATAAATAAATATAAAAAGGATTTCTGACTTTGGCGTGGGCCTTATACAACTACTCCACTCTTCCAAAAACAACTCAATAGGAAAGTCTATCCACAAGATTGAGGTCGTAATTAATATCTCGAAGCCGATACTTAATAAATTGCACATTAATCTATGTTCTTAGTTCTTTTTAAAGTAATCAAATAAAAAAAATTGTCTATATTATTTATAGTACAATTTATAAATATGCATATATATGATCTGGTAATTTATTTAAGTTTTATTGCAACATAAAATGACAAAAAAAGCATATTGTATGATCCATAAAAGGGCTTTGTGTAAAAAAATAATTAGAGTAATAAAATAATACATGTAATTGAACTAATTCTTTTGGATTTTTTTTATAAAATTATATTTTTATCATTTTATTATCTCATGAAGGTATTTAAGATTTATTTATTTCAATGCAAATAATTAAAAATTTACAAAGAGGATGAAATGAAAAAAAAAAGGAATTAATCTTGAAACAAATTTAAGTTTTAAGAGAACATTAATTTTTTGGTAAAATTTTATTTTATTTTTTGTTGAAGTAGAGAACATTAATTTGTTATGTATAGTCCCTCTTTGCTTTCTTTCCAAGAATGACGTATTGAAAAAAAAATATATAACAACTCGATTAATTGCCTATAGACTAATTGTTTTTAAATAAATATAATATTATTAATAGTGCAGGAGATTGATGAAAGAAAAAAGCAATGAATTATAAAGGTTGTGTTCTTTTGTGAAGGATAATTAGAATGAGAGGGAGTGGGAGAAATCGGAAGGATTAGATAGTGAAGTTAGTATCGTTTTAGAAGTGAATTTAGAATAAATGAGAGAATGGAGTTTGCAAAAGTTTGTGATTGGATTAACTGAAGTGACATATTAAAAACACTTTTAATCAATAAAAAAGTTAGATTACCAAAATATCCGTATTATTATGTGTAATATAAAATTATATATAAATAGTTTAGAAATATTTTTTTGTAAATTTTATTGAATGATTGAAAATATAAAAAAATTATTTATAAAAAATAATAATATAATATATTTTGCATGAAAATAAATTTAATATATAAAATAAAAAATAATTTATTTACATGAAGAGTTTTTTTATTTTTTAATAGTAATTTTAAAAATAATAAATTTTTATTATAACAATAATAAATTATTATTTGCGTTATTAAATTTTATTATTAAATTTTATTATGTTGTTTTTTGTAATAAGAAGGACGAATATAAATTAAAAGGATAATTTGATTAATCTTTTAGTGTCACCTCTAATCTCATTATTGATAATGAAATTAAATATTTCTCTAATTATTTCCTCTCATATCCTTGTATCAATTAAAACAAAATAAAGTACTTACTTACCGATCATTGTTTCCATATCCTTATAAATAATACATTCATGGAAAATAACAAGGTGGAAGTCTGAACGGGAGATTTTTCTTTTCAAGAGAAAAAGAACATCACTTTGAATTAACAATATTTTTTTCACCTAACAACAGATAAATATTCAGAAGTATTTCCCACCTTGAGTTTATTTAGTGGCATTTCTTCATAGATAAGCATAGTAAAGTAGGTGTTTGACACCACCATCTTCTGAATGAAAGCTTTACTGTTCACTTTCTCTTGGCTATGGTGTCTGCACTGCACCATTGCCTGTCGGAGACATTGGTATCTCACGCACTTTAGCTTTAATCAGGAGAATCAGGACACAGATTGTTACAATCTCATCAATTCCCTTTAATAAACTTCTGGATCCGCATATTTTTCCCATTTCAAAACGACAAATCGGAAATGTTCATGAAATCTATACTTTTTTCTGTGTATCAAGATATTTCAATCAAAAGCAAGGGATTAGTGATCCTTCATAATGTCTGATATATAGATATATAGATATAACCCAAACCAGTACAACTTCTCTCAGCCAAACCTTTACAAAAAGTGTTCTTAATCTCTTTGTTTTTGTTGCATATTCATTGACTGCTTTTACACACCCTTTCGAAAAACTTAATCAACACCATCTAAATTATATAACTTTTTCTTTTCAATTTTTTTTTAAAAAAAATCCGTTTTCAATAAGCCCATGTTGGTAATGATTATAGATTTGAAGTGGGTGACAGAGACATGGGAGAACTGCAAAGCCTAGTGACAAACATTGATAAGATGGAAGCAAAGTCTTCTGTCTCACGCTTGGATATGGAATATATGCGAAAGACAGACTCAGATAATAAGAGGTTGTGACAAGCACGTTGGTTGTTTTTTCTGGTTTCTATGTAAACCAAACTCGATCATATGTGAATAATGATTGATGCAGTTAGTAAGAATTGAGCTTATTCTGACGTGAATTTGAATACTCCAACTTATATATATGATGATGACTTTGTTAATGATCAATAATAACTTGAAAGTGCTATGATCTTAAGGAGTTTTTAAGAACAAGATCAATATTTGAGCATTGAAACATTTTTGTGCCTCCCTCCATGTGGATAATGATCTCTACTGTGGATCTTCTCTTTTTTTTTTTTTCTGAATTAGTGATAAACATTTCTTTTGTCGTACAAATTTCAGCTTTAGACTTTAGTTATGGCTTATATAGTTGTGACTTGTTATGACATGATCGATCATTAAAGCTCCAAAATGAACATGTCTCATCACTTGCAAGTTGCAACTCCTCGGGTCTACGCATTTTCTTTTTGATGCTTCATTTTGTCGCTTTGCCTATTGCGATATTCAACTAGGGTGATGAAGCCATTTTAGCTAGGTCGCGCACTCTTCTTTTTTAGTCTAAATATGGAATTGGAGAGTGCAATATGAAAATCTATCAAGTCACGGGGCTAGAGTCAAAGGTTAACTATGTGACAATTTCACACACATTAACGTAAGACTCCAAATATTTGTGATTTGGATCCTCTTCTTTCTTCAATCAAAAACACTTCATTGTGAGATTGAGTAGACGAATCAAAAACACTTCAATATAAACAAACCAGAGTTTGCATGTTGGGTAGATCTCACAGTGTATAAGCAGCATACAATAATAGATTTACACCACAAAAGACTCAAATCTAAATAACTCCCGTAGAGCATAATTTTCAATAAAGTCATGAGCAATCATTTCCTTTTCATTATTCTTTCTCATAAATCCAAAATACAATCACTTTCTTTGAAAAGAGATTGTCTAAAGAACTTAACAACATAATAACAAATAACAAAGTTGTTGTAGGTTATATGAAAAACAAACTTTGTAAAAAAATATTTGGCAAAATATAATAATCCGACTTGTTCTAGACAAATCAATTGAGGTTTTGTTTCTCAGATTGAAATTATTTGGGCAAAAACTAATCTAGAATTCATTTTGAATTAAACATTTAATTTCCTTAATTCAGCTTGAGCTTCATAATGTAAACTTGGATAATGAAGATAAAAGATTTCATTCCCTCTGACTCCTGCAAAAACGTGGAACCCAGTAGGTTTATGTGAACCAAAATGCTTCTAATGCATCTAGTGACGACAAACCCAGAAATCTTTTTTGTTATATGTAATGATGATATTGAATTGGATTTATCCAGAGATGATAGAGTACTAGATTTTTTTTTGGTGCAGTTCAAAGTAGAAATATGGCTAGTCAACGAATATATATTTACACTTTGAAATTACCTTTCTCTTCTTTAAAGGAGTTATTGCTTGAGTTTTGTCTCTTATAGGATGGAATATATGGTGCTGTGTCCTTTTTATTTGGTGGGAAGAGGTGGATTTAGGTGATTTACAAGCTACAAAAGCTTTCAATTCAGATATATTCGTTATTCAAGTTCCTTTTGGAAGAAAAGGGAAACCTGATTTTGTACCTATCATCTTGGAATACGAAAGCAATCTCTGTATCAAACCAATACCCAAATTATATATATATATATATATATATATATATATATATATATATATATATATATATATTATCTTTAATAACAATCTCAGGATATACGTAATTTAGAAAATCATTAGCCCAACCAAGAGTTGGAGAATGCTTTTAAAACTTTATTTTATTTTAATTATATATCTCATCATGTTATGTTACTTTTAAGACTCTTTTTTTTTTTTATTTCTAGAAAATACTCACGTTTCTACACATTATACTCAAAATTTATAACAATACTCATTTTTAAAATGAAAAATTAGGTATATTCCTATATTTTTTAATTTATTTTAATTAAAAATATAACGTAGTTATCATGTTAATTAATATTTTTAATAATTGATAAAAACAATATTTTTATAATTTATTATGATTATTAATATTCATAATTTATAATGTAACTATATATAATTTAAATGTATGTATATATTTTATAAAATAAAGTAAGATTTTTAAAAAAAAAAAAAAAATTTATTTGAAGAGTAAATTTCTTATAAATTTTTGTCATAATATTATCTGCATAATTAAATAATTATTAAATATATATTACTAAATATGGAAAAGAAGATTATACTGAAAAGTACATTATTATAAAAGAAGATGTGGTTGGTCTTTAATAAAGAATTGAATGTGCAGATTATCCAATTGATCTGAAGAATCAATTTAAGATAAGATAAACATTAACATTAATAAGTAGTTGCATAAAAAAATAAAGTAAGAAGTAGCCCATGGATCTCTACTCATTAAATTATAAACAATTCTGTACAAATTTGATATGAGCATAATTATAACTTTTGTGTCTCAAAATAATTACAATTAAACTATTTCCACCCATTTTAATAGTAACAATAAATTTTATTTTTTAAAACAATTTTTTAAAATATATTTAATATTTCAGTAAATAAATCATTTGAATTTGTTAAAAAAGCAAAATATTAGTGTAATTTTTATGAGACAAATTAGAAACAATGATTAACAATTCATTAATAATTAAGAAAATTATTGAAATTAGAATTAAAAATAAAATAAAATTGTATCCATGACTGCATTTTTAATTTATTTATTTAAAATGTTAAATATAGAGTAATTGTGTGAGAGAGATATTTACATTATCTTATAGGTTTTTATAGAACACAATTCAATACATTTATTTTTTACTTACAATGATATTATTTTGATGGTTATACATAAAATTTAAATAAATTAAACAGTCATGGTATTACAAAATAATCTCATTCACGAATTATTTAGCATCGAATTCACTCCGTCAGTATATTTTTTTTTCTTCTCTATTGAAATTTGAAATATTAGAATAAACGTTGTGAAGTTATATTAAATATGATATATTATAAATAATTTTGTTAATATAAATATTTGATCTACGAGCATATCGACACACACAAATTTCATTGCAGATACAACACGATTCATCGTTTTCGTACATCCATGAATCCAATTGTAAATTCACCACCAACATGATGCTAATAATGATCATTCCATCAAATTTCTCATTGCAAGGATCATTCTTTAACAATAAAGAATTTATCTTTTCTGATGTGGAAGATCAGATTCAGACTAAGCTACAACCACATAGCATACTAAGAAAAAATCCTACCGAACCATATAACGTGAAAACTCCAAATACAAAGAGAAACCACGACTATGGAGAATAATCATTATGTACAAATTTATACAACACACAAAAAGTACTCTCAACACTTTGACCTCAACACACTCACACTATCCAGAGCAAGAATTTAGCTACATCTCTCACAACACTCTACTACAAGAGAATAAAAAAAGTCAAACACTAGTTCAAAAGTTTAAAATATTTTTGACTTCGGACAACAAATATCATGGACTTAGAGTCCATTATATAGTCACTAAGACTCACACCTAGATTATACTAGACCTTGGACTTTTCAAAATATCTTATTTTCATCGACAAGTTATATGAATAAAATTAGGGAGTCAATCTATTTACATAATATATTAATCTTGTTTTAAAATAAAAGATTGTTTAAAAGAAATATTATTTTAATAAGAATGAATATATTAAGACGAAGCAGAATAGTGTCCGGTAAATATGAGAACATATTTTTCACATTCCATTAACGTGAGTAAGGACAAAATGTATACACGAGCCGATCCCTCATGTTTGCAATAAGGGTACAAATCGTATTCCTCAACTGTGCAAGCATGGAGGACTCTGTACAAGTAACAGGATCCAACTGTTCGACGACCAAAACGACAAAGACATTTAACTTTTCTTTTTCATTCGAATAAAGTAATATATTGGTATTGACAACATGAATCCGAGATTAAGTACCAGGAAACATCCTTAATTAGTAACACAGTAAAAGAATGGATAAGCTTCGACTTTGTTCATAACGAGTAGTGAGTTGATGAAATTATTTAAGCTTCGTAAGCCATGGAAACTCTTACATTTGTATGAAATCTGAAATGTTTAATTTTGGTTTTTAGACAAATATGTGTGTGACACACACATCCATTACCTTTATGCGAAAGGTATATCTTTTAAAGGTGTAATAATAGGAGGAGGCATTCATGTGTCTCCATTACCCTCACTCTATTTTTGACTAATTGAAGAGACTTTATGTGTATATTTTGGATTTAAATGGATGGTGTTTTTAGAAGGAGCAAAAGAAGGTGTAAGTGGCAAAATGATTAGGAAAAAAGTGTGGAGTGGTGGAGCATGTGTAGGTGTTTGTGGTAAGAGGTGTAGGTATTAGGGTATGTAAGGTGGAGAAAGAGGTGGTGGTTGTGGTGATAGAATTAAAGGGAGATAAGGACTAAGATGTGTGATGAATGAAGAATATGTGGTGAAGTGAAGATGGAAATAGGAGTAATTGTAAACATATATAATTGGTGGTAAACATAAGAGTGATGTTAGTTGACCAAAACAGACTCAGTCATCTTATAACATATTGGAAGATGATGTGTTACCACTTAGTCTATCTTCCAATAACTGCAAGTGCCTATTGCAAATTTATTTCAAATCTATACACAAATTTTAGTCCATTTATAAATTCATTCAACTTTTTTTAGACATAAAGTTTTTATATATTCACCCAATTTTAGATTCTTTAAGTAATGTATTGGTGCAATGAGTATTAACGATTAAAATATGTATCCAATTTAATGAAAACAAAAAGGTTTAATTATCAATTTAGTATTTTTTTTTATGACATTAATTCGTTTTTCTTTCTATATTTGTATTTGTCTCCATTGAGTTTATATATATATATATATATATATATATATATATATATATATATATATATATATATATATATATATATTAAATTAAATTGAGTTCTAATTATTTTTAGGTTAAAACATTTCATTGGTTCCCATGTTTCTAAGAAAATTGCAAGTAGGTCTCCTTTTTTTTTCTGTCTCAATTAGATCCTTATTTTAGATAACTCGTTGCAATTAGATTTTTTTCGTTAGTAGTACACTAACCACGTTAATTATGTGTCACGTGTCACCATGTGGTTGTTTTGATTTATTTTTTTGTTTTTTTAATTTTTTTATATTTTTTTTATAATTTTTAAAAAAAATATAAATTCTCACATGTCAAACTCATATTGTGCCACGTGACAGAGATAGTGTGATGTTGTGGTCGTGACAACGTCACATGGATGTGAAAAGTCTCAATTTAGTCCCTCTATTTGTTATCTTGTCTCAATTTTTTTTAAAATTGAATCAATTTCATCCTTATACCAAACTTAATTTTCATATAAATTTTACAATGGTATTTTTATTATAATTTATATTTTTAGCAAAATTAAGTTTATTTAAATGTATTTTTTGCATTTGAAATTTATTTAAATTTTGTTTTAAATAGTTATATATCTATAATTTATATATAAATGTTAGAGTTGCTTTAAAAATAACAACTTTATAAATTCAAATATAAAATTTTAAAACAATTTTATAACAATTTAAAATAAATATATTTATTTATAATTTTACAATTCAATTTATAAAGTTGTTATTTTTAAATCAACTATAACATTTGTCTATAAATTATTGATATATAAATATTTGAAATAATATTTAAATAAAGTTTAATTTAAAATAAAAACTTAATTTTGTTAGAAATATCATCGTGACATTTATAACAAGGTTAAATTTTGTCTCAATTTTAATATGGATGAAATTGCTTCCATTTTAAAGAAATTGGTACCAAATTGAGACAAAATAACAAATACATGAATTAAATTGAGAAATTTCACATTCAATAATGATGTGTGGCACTACACTGTCACATCACATTGTGTCTACCATGTGACACACCATCAGCTTGACACGTGACAATTTATTATTATTATTATTATTTAAATAATAAAATAAAAAAATTTAAAAAAAAAATCACATTGTGACATGTGACACATACATAGTTAACTCTGTTATTGTACTACTAACAGAAATGACTTAATTGCAAAAAATTCTTCAAAGTAGGAACCTAATTGAGACATAGAAAAATAATGAAACCTATTTGAGATTTTCCTACGAAAATGGAGACCAATGGAATGATTTAACCTTATTTTTAAAATAGACTCGATCTGATCTCTTCCGAAAATTGGTATTAACACCGTTTTTATGTCATCTATTAGTGTTAGCGTGAGTGTCTTATATATTCAACTCAGTTCTTATATATTTTTTTAAATGGTTAAATATGTTTTTGTCTCTTAACTTTCAGTCAAAATTGGAATTAGTCTCTATTTGAAACTTTAGATCAATTTAGACCTCCCATCTTTAGAACTGCATAAATTTAATCTCTTTAACCAAATTTTATTAAGTTTATTTGACGTCTAAAACATGTATTTTCATGTTAGTATTTAAGTTGTTTACATTGTTTGACATGTTTCAAACATGTTTCTTAACTAACATTAAAACAAAAATAAAAATATATCAAACGTAAGATAATATTTTTTATAAAATTGTAAATGTAAATTTCTTAGTAATTTTTAAATTTTAATATTTAAAAAAATGTTAAAAATCTAGAATAACATACTTGAGAAAATCTATACAATTATTCATTTAATAATGAAACATTTTTATTACTGAATTTTTAGTCCTATAAAATTCATTTATTATTTTTTATATAATAAATGAACATTTTATATATTATTTTATGATATAAATAATTAAGTGGTATATTTGTATCAACTTTTCTTTTCTACTATAGTGTAAACATGCAGTTTGTATTAAAAAATTTAATATTACAAGTGATTTTTCTTACTAACATATCAATATCAAGTAGTTTATTATTAAACTTTTAAAATAATGAAAGCTACCTTTTTAACACTTCAATTATTTTTTATAGTTTATTTGACCGGACAAATAGTCATGATTTATTAAAAATGACAAATTAGAAAAATCAAATAATGGTTATGTTTCTCTCAAGTCCGGTCATTATTTGACAAATTAAATGTTTGAATAGAGATTAGGGAGGTCAACGGGAGTGGGTAGGGTATGATAGTAGCTTTCTTGTATTTTACTTATTAGATAAATATTCGTCCTGTATCCGAATTTATATTCGTTTGAGTGCGCGTATTTTCTTAATATCTATGAATATCCACGGGTACCCGCAGGTATTTAAGAAAAGAAAAATTTAATATTTAACAACAAATTTTAATCATAAATTCAACATAAAAATACAATGTATAACATTTAGAAATTTCAAACAAAGTGCAAATAACTCATTTAAATATTGTTGAATGACAGGTTACAAATAAATGGAGATTTTTTAAAATCAATTGATAAAAATAATCCATTCAAAATTGATGTGTTAATGTTTTAATCATTTTTTGTATTTTTTTAATTTAGATTATAGTATAGAGGGTACATGTATCTACGGGTATGAATACTATGATATCATCACCCGCTTTGTTAATATGCGAGTATAAACAATACTTGTATCTGTTATCCGCAGGTAACCATTTTTAATATTTATTTCTTACCCATTGTGGATTTTACCTGCAGATACCTGCGAGTATGAATTTTTTTTATATCTCTGATAGAGACGGATTGGTCTGACCCAACAATTGAGACAAACATATTAGGTCGGATCGATGTCAAATACCTAAACCAAAATTTTAATAATACATTTTTACTATTAAGACGAAAATCCATATATCAATCTTAACCCACATTACTTTTATGAAATTTTTGATCTTGTAACTTTCTTTGAAGAAAACCTTTTGGCGTTGTAAACTTTTTGATCCCGACCCACGTGCTCGAAGTTAAATTGTGCATGTTAAGCCATATTGACAAGTATAATATCAACATTTAAAAAGATAATAATTACGCATTTTGAAAATTGTATAGCTACTAATTAAAAGCTTATATTTTACTTTCTGTTCAGTTTTTCCTTTCGTTGCTTTTTTCTCCGTCTTCCAAAAAAAATAATATATTTTAAAATCTCAAAATTAATATACATAATGAGTTCTAAAAGCATAGTAAACAATAAACAAAACTCAAAAGAAAATATCGACAGGATGATGAGTTATTCTCATCTCCAAAATAAAAATTTATTTTCATATTACTTACATGTACATCTGATACAAATATGTATTCAAGTTAATGAAAAAAAAAATTATTAATTAAAAAAGATTTAACTTGAAATATGGATTTCATATATACAAATATGTATTATTTTTAGTATTGAGAATTTAAAAGAAAAAATCTATAATTAGATATAAGATACTAACATATGATTGACAAATAACTGTATGAAATTGAATAAAATAATTATTCTTTTAAATTTTAATATACATTTAATTTCCACTAAACTATATAAGAGAAATGTTGAAAACTAATATTTTCATGTAGTGCTGACTATGACAGATATCTCTGTTGTTAATTCTTAATCAATTACTTGATGATTATAACTGCTATTTTTTAATATTTAATTATTATTATTATTTTAAATAAAATATTTTTTAATCAAATGTCATACTATTTCATAAACATTCGTAATCTCTTTCTATTATAATACTTTAATAAATGTATATATATATATATATATATATATATATATATATATATATATATATATATATATATATATATAGCCGATGAACTAGGAATTTTTTAAGAGTGACACACTCAAAAGTTAGGCATTTTTTTTGAACTGTGTTGTGTTATGATCGAGACCTTTTATAGTTTGATTTAGAATCATTTATTCCTGTACTTCCTTTTTTTTTTTCTACGTGTAACTTCATAAAGTCCTTAATCTTCAAAATATCCATCATTAAAATTAGGTTTTAAACCCTTAACTCTATCGCCCCTAACATCTCATTCCTTCACCTTCATAAACCGAGTTTCCACTGTTTCTAGTGCTTTCACATTCAAACTCGTGCATCATCCACATTCAAGTTTTTTACTTTTCTTCTCACATTCAAGTTTTCTGATTGAGAATGCATTGGGTGTTGTCATTGGAGAAGGTTTTTTTTTTTTTTTTTAAGATTTGTATTGAATTTCGAATATTAAGACAAATATAGTTAATATGGTTAGTGAATATCATAATTTACTCACTAAACGTGCAAATGAGAGTACCAATCAGGACGAACCAGAATAATTTTACCTGACGTTTGGAGATTATTTTAATATGAATAGATTTTATTTATTGTCTAAATTAAATGTATTGTATTTGTTAGTAACAATGTTTGTTTAATATTATAAAGAGTAATTTGAATATATAGTATGTTTAAATGCATTTTGGATTCATCAATCCAGAATATATTTTCAGATTCAAAATATACATTTTTAATTGTATAATTTGATTAATAAAACAAATTTCGGATTGTTCAATTTAAAATGTATATTTGGATCCACAAATATAATCTTGACTGTGAAATCCAAAATGATTTTTTCTATTGCATTTTAGATTAAGAAATCTAGGATTAATTACTAGTATACATTTTGGTTGAGGGTGGGATGTGTCGATCTAGTCTCTGCTTTTAAAATAGTATCAATTACTTCTCAACTTTTAAAAAAGTGTCTCAATTGAGTCTTTTTCAGACCAAAATTACTAATGTTATTAATGGCATGTCACGCGTTAATATGTCATTTTTTAAATTTTTTTATAAATTTTTTAATTTCTTTTTTTACAAAAAAATAAAATAAAGATGTCATGTGTCACATTCCTGGTGTGACACGTGACGTTATCAGTGCCAACTAGCAAGACAATGCCACGTGTGAGTACCACTATCAAATGTTATTATCTTGATTTCAATTTAATCTTCATATATATATCTCATTGATTCAATTTGACCATTCTTACTTATGTGTCTCTCATTCAAATCTGACCCTTTTTTTAATAATTAAAATATTTTTTAATCCATAGGGTCACAATCAAATGTCATTGTCTTGATTTCAATTTAACCTTCATATATGTCTCATTGATTCAATTTGATCATTACCTATGTGTCGCTGATTCAATTCTGACCCAATTTTTTTCAATAATTAAAATATTCTTTTAATCAATTTTCTGTAAGATTAAATCTAATTAGGTATAACATTCAAACAAATAATAAATTTGATCTCAAATTAGAGAGAGACAATATTGTTCTATTTTGAAAAAAATAATAATAATAAAACGAATGACATTTGGTAGTGACACTCACAAGTAACACGGTCTTGTTATGTGGCATTAATAATGTCACATGTTACACAAGGGACTTGACACGTGACAAAGTAATTCAAATAAAAATATCACATATTGACATGTGGCACGCCATTAACGGCGTTAGTAATTTTTGTCTGAAAAGAACCTAATTGAAATATTTTTTCAAAAGTTGAATGTAATTGACAGTTTTTTAAAAGCGAGAATCAAATTGATACACCCCTTATTAGAATGAATATCATCCGAGTAATCAAACCAAAAATTAAAATGACTTTTACTAATCAAGAAAAACATTTTGGATTGCATAATAATATTCTGGATTGGACAATCTAAAAATTATCCATTTGAATATCAAATTTGGGTTATCACGTAGGAGTGTAGGAAGAGAAAAAGGAAATGCAGTAAGAAATTGTCTTCATTAAGGAAGGAAAGACCCGTTCTTGTTCCATCTTAACCGAATACAGGTATGAGAACCGCACAATTTTTTCCTGCATAGTTATTTCTTCTTGCACCCCCATAAAATATGAAAAGTCGTGCCTCATTAAAGGTGATTCTTTCCTAATTAAGTAATCTAGAATATATTTTCGCATTTGAAAATATATTTTAGATTGAGCAACTCAAAATGTATTTAAAAAAATATATATTATATTTAAATTACTCGTAATATTATTAAAAGAGTCTTTACTAATAAATACGATATAATAGATTTATACAAAATATATATATTTATATTAAAATAATTCTTAAAATTTAGGTAAAATTATTCGGATTGGTCTCCACTTAATCGATATTCTCATCTGACATGTTTAACGAATGAATTATGATATTGATATTAAAATATTTAAATTACTCTTAATAATAATAATAAAAGATTGATTTTACTGATAAATATAATGAATCTAAGCAATAAAAAAAAATATTTATATTTTATTATGATTGTTATAATACTAATAATAATATTAAATTACATAATTTAAAAGTATTTTCAAATTCAGAAACATATTTCTAATTATATAATCCAAAATGCATATTCAGAACCATCAATACACTTCAAATTATACAATCCAAAATATATATTTTTTATTATGTTATGGATTACACAATTTATAATATATTTTCTAATTTAAAAATATGTATTTAGATTGTATAATTGGGAATGCAATAAAAAAATTACAAAATCTCCTCTAATAACAAAACACCCAATCCATCCCTCAATCTGTGAAACGATGACAAATTGGGGTGCTATACTTTTCTTGTGAAGAGAATTAGAAAGCTTGAATGTGGAGGGTGCACGAGGGTGTGAAGGGGATAGGGTTAAGGGTTTAAACCTATTTTTAATGAACGGTATTATGGGAATTAAGGGTTTTATGGAGGTGCAGGAAGAAAACAGGGTGGTGCAGTAAGAAATGACAAGAAAATCATTCAGTACAGGCCCAATTCTCAAGCTCGAAACACTTGCATCTATAGACTACTCAAACTCTGATAAAGCATTCACCAACTCAATCTCCATTTATCCATCTATAATTGAGTCAATAATCATATACCGTAATGTAAATACAAAAATATTTAGTAATGAATAATCTATAATGGAAATTATTTGAGGTTATTATAGAAATATAAAAATAGTGGAAAAGGTAGTGTATTATGAAATCTTAATTTTTTTTCTCATTCCTCACAAAGGACAATAACTATTGGATTTAGAATAATAGAAAATACAAGCAAGAGAAACAAAAAGAAGAAACATTACTATACCAAATAAAGTTATAAGATCGTACAAACATAGAGTTCATCAACCACATGCATATAGTACCGATCACCACCGTATATTGAATAGTTGTATAATGGATCCTTGGGCCTTTCTATTTGGACTGCTACCTTTTGTTCATCGATAAAAGATAAAAGAAAAACAATATCTAACCTCATTCTTTTTTTCTTTTCACTTAAATAACTATTTTAATGTTGAAAATTAGTTTCTCCATCGTTTATTTTGTAATGTTGCGTACTTTCTGTCATTATTACTCTTGATAACTTTATGAACTCATTTTTATATGTTAAGACTTCATGCATTCAACTATTCCAAGTTCAAATCAAATTATAAAAAATCTTAACACAGGTGGTGTTATTTTCCCCGCAATGAATTCTTTTACATTCAGCAGTAATTTTACAACATGCATACAACATCATACGTTACACATGAATAAACTTATAAAACACAACGATTTGTATTGAACACATGTTGAAAACGAGATGTGAAAATGGGAACAAAAACCGCAAAAGAAAGACTTGTGGTGTGTCACAAGGACCTAATTTGCCACCACCAGACCTTCGTTCACTCTTGCAGTTAATACCTTCCTCAGAATTTTGCCTGAGGCTGCTTTAGGAATAGAGTCTGTGAAGAAAACCCTACCAATTCTCTTGTAAAACACCACCTGCCACAAAAACATTCTTATTACAACCAAAACAAATATAAGTCACATAAATACTTCATTCACATGTTCGGTAAGAGAACCTGTTGTGAAATGTATTTCTTGATCTCATCTTCAGTGATCTCAGAACCTTTTGATCTTACGACAAATGCAACAGGAATTTCTCCGGCAGCTTCATCTTTCATGCTGAAACCAACACCCGTTCATATTACTTACAACTATATATATTTTCTGAAAATAATTCTTGTTAGATCTTAATGGCAAGATTAATCGAGGAATTACAATACAAGTGAAACCTGAATTGATATTATTCTCGATCTAAAATCTTAAAATAATGAGTTTATAGGTCTTAATGGTTTATCGTGAAGACGCGTTTAAGTTTTGAAAGTTACTAGGTAACGAACTTACGGCACAACGGCAGCTTCAGAGATGTCTGGATGAGAAATTAACAATGCTTCGAGCTCAGCAGGAGCTACTTGGAAGCCTTTGTATTTGATCAATTCCTTTAACCTATCAACAATGAAGAGTTCGTCATCATCGTCGATGTAACCAATATCACCTGTGTGGAGCCATCCATCTTTGTCTATGGTTCTCTCTGTAGCCTCTGGGTCGTTCAGATATCCTGACAAACCACAAATTCAACATGCTAAGAAAAAGTAATGGCATTTTTGTAAAACATTACAACCTTATATTCACCTACCTCAAAGTATCTATTTTCATGCCAAAGTTGATGTAATGTGGAGCAGAATAAGTGGATTACACGTTGTACATGATTAAAATAATTGTGACTAGTTTTTGTTGTTGTTGAAAAGTAATTGTGACCAGTTGGACCTTGTAATTTCGTCTCTGTGTGAAAATGTGGTAAACGGGGTAGGTGAAGATGTGGACTTCCACACTTCCAAAACATATCTGCCATCACTTTCCATTTCATCTTTCACCAATAATTTTTCTAACCTATCATAACCTATCATCTTCTTCGCTCAAATTCTTTCATATTGATATGGTTTTTTATGTGATTGTTTAAATGTAAGTGACATCTTTTAATTATTTTTATAGTAAAAAGTAGTTTAATAATCTAACCTCAAAAGGTAAATATTATCGTTAGAATTCTTAAGTTTATGTAATATTATAAAACTACAATTTTTAAATAAATAACTTGTAAATACCTTAAGAGAGTTGTTCTGAGCACGCAAAGGAAATTAAATAAAAATTTATAGAGATTATTTCTTTACATAGTAAAACATATTTAGAGTTTCCCCAAAATTTTCAAAACCTCTTAAACGCACGCACAATTTACTAGCTTGAAGACAAATTCAAATCAGGAAATTAATTTACTTCTACCAAAATACGTTGTGCCTGTAACAGAGTAAACAACACGAAATAGGAAGCAGCAGGTTGAAAAATGATTGAACGAAAAATTAAAGTATTGAAAAAACTAGCATGCAAGAGAGTGAGTGGGCACGTGAATACACAGTCTCCTTGAACGGAGTGGAAGAACCAGAATAATGATGTCACTGTCAGAGTTCCCAATTACAGATCAAAAATTAGAATGGACAGTATAATTTAATAACTAAATTTTGAAACTTTTTTTTATAATCTAAAATAATATTTTTTAAGTGATTTTAAAATATAAAAAATTAAAAAAGAATTTAAAAGATATTATCTTAAATTATAAAATAAAAATAAAATTATCAAAATTTAATTGTTAAAAACTTATTTTTTATTAGTAATTAAGCACTCTAAAATCATTTTCAGGGTTTGGCAGCTGATAAAGCTACTTTTACGTGAGGTGTTGAACTCTGGAGTTTCCACTTTGAAATTTTGTGGCCATATATAAATAAGATAATCATGGTGCTTATAGCAACCAATTTGGCCACCCAATCTTTTCTTCCACCCAACTCAACCACTCCACTCACAGGACTTTAAAAAATTGAAACAAAAGATAATATATTTAACAAAATGCTTTTTAATTTAAAAAAAAAACTTTAGCAAATATATTTAGCATTAGAAAGATCCAATTTTACACCCATTGAAAATGTAAAAATCTATACCAAATCTTTAACCATTTCTACCAACTGGCATAAAAAACTTTGTTTAAACCAATAGGTATCGAATATGAGCGTCGACGAAGTTGGTCTTTCTGGGTTTACTATTAGGACTAATTGTTGGAAAGTCTTTCTCAGATTTCTATTACGACTAATAGTTGCTAAGTCTCGATCATTTGACAAAATATAACGAGAATTTATAATATGCAAATCTTATAATTATTTCTTAATACTGATTAATGTTTCACTATGTTAACATGGTTTTTTATTCATACTCTCTTTATATGATTTATATGAGAGTGCGCATCAACGATGACTCTGTTTAGAAGTAAAAATATAAGTATATGCAGAAATACCTTTCATAACCTTTGTGCCTCTTATGCAAATTTCACCGGTTTTGTTCCTTGGAAGGGAAACACCAGTTTCTGTGTCCACGATTTTCATCTCAGCGTTTCTCACAACGGTTCCGCATGCACCAGGTTTTACCTTTGAGGGTTCTTTTGCAAATGCCATGCTAATCGCAAGTGGTCCTGCTTCTGTCATCCCATACCCCTGTACGTAAAAAATCATAACTATCTCATTTTATTTTCCTTCTCCCTTTCAAGTAAAGCCTTCATTTTCGTTTCTTCTATGTATGGCTTCATTTCAACGCCAGAATAGAATAACAGTAATACGGTACCACCATGATGAAGACAACACGCCGCACACAACTTTCTATGTTCATTAAAAACCTTAAAGTACAATTTCTTTTTCATATATCTACGCGTGCGAGTGTTCAAACCAAACAATGTTTTATTTAAATCAGAAACTGAGTTTAAATTTCACATCAAAGTATGTACAAACTAAAAATCGGTTTGTTTCAATGTTTTTATTAAAATTATTTATACCCAAAATATACCACTAAAAGCTTTTACTGCTTTTGACTATTGGAAAAAAATAGTATTTTAAAAGAAGGCCAAGCTTTAATTGTTTGAAAAAATTATATATTTTGTAGTTACAACTATCTTTTAAATAGCAAATATAGTTTACAAATAGAATAAAATAAAGAAAAATGATTTTTCCATAAAAAATGTAAACAAAAAATTATTTTTCGAAAAGCTAGAAAGAATAAACAGCTTAATCGCGATACATAATGACGCTTTGCACAAAGAATATCTTTCCGAGTGCAAGGGTGATCTTTAAAATTTATTTATGAGATTCCCACGTGTATTTGTAATCCGAAAATGAATATTTATGGGGAAAGAGAGATCTGGAATAAATGGAGAAAAATTAAAGTGTTTTGCAGTTACTACCGTCATAAAGAAGAGATCGAAGAAAGTGCCATTGTTTCAGTGGCTTACGTCACTAAAATCTCTCTTATTGTCAACGAAATTGTTTTTTTGTACTGTGACGTGAAGAGAATCAGAAGTAGAATTTTGAAAAAAAAAAAAACGTTTTCAGAAGTAGAATTTTGAAAAAAAAAACGTGTTAATTTAAATTTGGGTGTTAATCAAAACGTTTTAAACTTATATTTATTATTTTTGTAATGAAAATGATACCTGTCCGAAAGTAGCGTGTGGTAGCCTAGATTCCATGGCTTCTTGCAGTTCCTTTCCCAAAGGTGCGGCGCCGGTGACGACGGCGCGAACGGAGGAGAGGTCGTATCGGTGGGCCTCTCCGCTCTTAACCAACGCCAAAACGATGGGTGGCACAAACGACGCAACGGTTACCCTGTACTTCTGGATCAGCTCCAACAGAGTCGTCATCTCAAACTTCTGCACAATGAGAACGGCCGCACCGGATCGAATCCCGGTGAGTAAAATTGAATTGAGCGCATAAATATGAAACATAGGCAGCACGCAGAGGAGCACATCCTCGCTGTGAGTGTACTGGTGCGCGTTTTCGCCGTCAACTAACTGGGCGATGGTGGTGACCAAGTTTTTATGCGACAACATAACGCCCTTGGGGAGCCCCGAAGTGCCGGAAGAAAACGGAAGCGCGACGACGTCGTCTGGGCTAATCTTAACGGCGGGGGCTTCCGTTTCGTCGGCGTCAGTTAGCGTGGAGAAATGCAAAACGCCATCGTCCCCAGGGGGGCATGTATCGATGCACATGACCATGACGTCAGTGTTGTCGGCGAAGCTCTTGATTTTGTCCACGTACGCGGATTGTGTTATAACGAGCCTGGTTTTGGTGGCGGTGGCTTGCTTGGCCAGCTCGAGCGGAGTGTAGAAGGGGTTGGCGGTGGTGATGACGGCGCCGCGGTGGGAGGCGCCGAGGAAAGCGAGGGCGAATTGGGGGCAGTTGCGGAGGACGAGCATGATGACGTCACCCTGGCGGATGCCGATGTTGTGGAGGCCGGCGGCGATGCGGCGGGCGGCGAGGTTGACTTCGGCGTAGGTGAGTGTGTCGCCTGTGTCGCCGTCGATGAGGCATGTTCGGTGTTGGAATTGAGAGAGGTTTTCGAAGCAGTAAGAGTGTAGAGGAAGGTGCGTGGGAATGGGAATATCGGGAAGCGGAGATCTGAAGATGAATTCTTGTGGAGAAGGTGCCATTGGTGTTGGTGGCATAGGAAAATTTGCGAGTTTGCTTCAAAGTGAGAGCAGCATGTATGCATATATATGTGCGTGAGAAGCTTGGGGTTACGTCAAGAGTTGTTGAGACAGGGACAGCAACTTCACACGTATATAATTGGAAGTGTTTGTTTTCGTTGTTTAGGTAGAAACACTCGGAGTAAATGAGACTTACTATTTCTTTATGTTTTTCTCCAATACAATCATATTTTCTTTTCGATGGATAAAAAGTATTATTGTAATTAAATTCTAATTTAGGTACAAAGAGAAAAAAGATAATGACTTTTTTTTTTTGTTTTTCCTTTATAATATTTATTTCATGGACATCAATATTTTGATACCATTTTTTTATTATTATTTAATACTATTCTTCTTCGTTATTATTCACTTTTTTTTTCTTCTAAAAATATACAACTTTTGGTAAGACAATTTACTTTCATAAAAATGATTGAATGGTTCTCAAATGACGTGAAACGATCCTTTTTTTTCCTTATTTTATACTCTATTGACAAAATATTTTATATTTATGCTTTTTTCACACATCATGAATATTTTATGTTTAAGATTAAATATAATTAAAGTGTAACTCGTTCTTCTTTTTAAAAAGGTTGAAATAAGATAAGGGTGTTGTTAAATAACGCTTAAAAAGATAGTTGGAATTTGTTAAATAACATTAAATTATATAATATAGAAATCTCACAGGGAAGACTAATGAATGATAACAACATATCTTATTTTAACTATTTAAGATAATTGTAATGCGTGTAATTAATCATTTTACATATATTAAAATTAATTTTAACTTTAACTTTCTAATACGTGGACCTGTTTTTTCAATGTTACTATATATTAGCATGTAAAAGACATAATTATAAAGATAATCCATATTATTTCAATTTTCGATTAATAAATAAAAATATTTTTCCTAAATGGACAAATCTCAATAGAAAATTTTCAATGAATTTTTAAAACTGTTTTAACGAAGATATGACTAGAGTGAACGGCGGGACATAGGGATGATAGGGGAGTCATGCTCTCCCAACCATTTTTTTTTACTTTATTTTTTATATATCTAAAAAGTAATATTTATATATTTTTATTTTATTTATGTTAATTTCAATCACTTTTTTATTTTATTTTTTATATATTTTGAAAAAATATATTTATATTGGGCCGAACAATTTTTTCTTTTGAGTAAATTTATTTTTTACCTTTTTTTTCGAAGTAATATATTTTCTCTTGTACGTGACTTTTCTAAGTTCTAGGCATATCTCTATATGCTCTAATTGTTTATCAAACTCTTCTTTGTGTAGATAAAGTTATTTTAGGTTTTGAAGTTATGTAAGGAAGAGCAAGATTACGAATCTACTATAAGGTAATGGAAGCTAATCATTTAGAAGTTATTAGTTTTCTTAAAATATTAAGTCTTGCTTTTAAGATTTGGGGTATTCATAATTTTATCTTTTTGAAAATAGGTGAGAAGTGACAAATTTATATTAGAAGAATTATGGTAAGGAGTAAAAGAGTTGATTTTTTTTTTCATGAGGAAAGCTTGTGATGAAGATGAAAAAAATGTATTTACATTATCTAAAATTGATAAACTTCATGAGAACCTAAAAATTGAAAAAAAACGAAAAACAACTCTCTAATATTTCTAAAGTTACATATAAAGAATTTAAAAATCCTTTAGAACGTGATCTAGGGATGCGTCTTCAAATTTAGTAATACATATAAAGTAACTTCTTTTTAATATATTATTGTTGATCATAAACTTTATATTATTATTTTATATATATATATATATATATATATTATTGTCATATTGTTTGGATTCTATTGTCAACCGTGCTTGTTTTGAATAGAAAAAAATGATCTAAAGAAATGAAAAAATAATAATTTATATATACTTAGCTCCCCTACAATTTTTTTTCAAGTCCCTCCACTGATTAGAGTATTGATCACGTTGAGTCTTGTCTTAATTAATATTTTGTTGGACTTATAATATTTTTTTATGTTATTTTTTTTATTCTTTTTTATATGTATGTCTTTTGGAGGTCAATATATATAACTATCAAAGGTCGAGATGTTAATCTTAATCTTAGAATATATATAGCAAGTTCATCCTATCATTAGGCTTTATGTTTGGCATTAGTGAAACCTTAGGTCTAGAGACTAGTGATTTAGATGCCTTGTGGAAGGAATAAGAAGTCCTACCCAGTATCATTAAGTCTTAGAATGAAAAATAACTATCTTAGAATGGAGAATAACTACCTCGATCTTTATAAATAAATCTTGATACTATTTGTACTTGTGGTAGTTGTTACCTGCAAAAAATTAAATTAAAAATTAATTTATATTTTATTAAACTAAATTTAATTAAAATTAAAATTATAGTTTATTAGATTAAATTTAATTAAAAATAAATTTTTTTAGATTGAATTAAATTTATATTTATTTTTTTTTTTTTGTAATTTTAATTAAATTTATTTTTAAAATATCACAAAGTACTTTTTAAATCAGTACCTGACAAATAAATGAAAAAGTTGCAGATAAATTTTTTTATTATTATTATAAGTCAAGTTGGTGGTAAATATTATCCGTGTTAAAACATGTGTGATCTCTGTACACGAATATAGCCAACCCCATTTAACTCTCCCACATTTCCAACTATTTTAACAAGGTGTTTTTGCCGGTTTCTTTTTCCGTATACTTTATTAACAATTATTACTTGTTTAAACAAATATCAATCTTACTAACTTCCCTTTTTACAAAAAAAAAATAATAATAATTATACTTTAAAATTATGTTATGAGAACGTGTTATGTTGTTGTTCTATTAATAACCGTTTGAAAGGACAATTTTTAGGAGAACGTGACATGTTGTTCTTTTAACGAAAACTATTTTTGTTTTTAATGTTATTTAATATCATGTAAAACTTCTCTTATCTTTATTAATGTTATTTTAAACACCATATTACTTAATAAGAGTGCGATAGTATTATTTTATTAATTAATGTAGAGAAATACAAAATATTTATTTTTAAATGATTCATATTTAAACATTTTATTTTTCCCTCACTATTTAAACGAGTATTCTTTTATTAGTACATATAAGATGTGCGTATTCCTAATGTTAATTTTTGCAGTTATACTAAAAGATGGTTCGTCGTGATTTATTGTTGAGCTTATGCACTAAAAGTGATCAGTTTGTCCTCAACTAAACAAGCTTATGCATTTAAACCGTCTTCGTGCTGATATCTTCGCTTTAAGTGCACGGACAACCTTCATGTCACGAGTTAATTTGTCATAGGACATAGTTATTAGTGGATAAAATCAGTTTGTTTTGTGTGGTTATTAGTAATAAAATTCGTCGATCTGGTTTATTAGCAAACAAACTTAGTTTGCCTCAGTGTGATTATTAGCAAATAAATTCATCTATTTTAGTGTGTGGTTATTAACAGATAAAATTCGTCTGTTTTAGTGTTTGACTATTAGCGGATAAATTTTATCTGGTTATTAGCAGATGAAATTTGTTTGTCTTAGAACGTGGTTATTAGTAAATAAAAATTTTCTACCTTAATGCACGGATATTATCGGATAAAATTTGTCCACCTTGGTGCGTGGCTATTAGCTGATAAAATTCGTTCGTCTTAGTGCATTGTTATTAGGGAATAAAATTCGTCCACCTTAGTGCGTAGTTTGTAGTGGATAAAATTCATCTCCCTTGGTACATGGTTACTAGCGGATAAAATTTGTTTGTCTTGGTGCATGCTTTACAAACGGCTCACATCCGAGGTTGTTAGTGTAGAGGTTTAAACAATAAAGCTTAAACTTACAATAAACTCATCCTATCACCATGTCTTACGCTTGTCATAAGTTCAAGCTTAGACCTCAGGGATTAGTGATTTGCATGTCTCTTGGAGGTCGATCTACAAATCTACTAGAGGTCGAGATGTCAATCTTTGGATATAAAACGAGCTCATCCTATCACTCGACCCTATGATTGACATAAGTGCAAGTTTAGGACTCGGGGTTAGTGATTTGTATGTCTCCTGGAGGCCGATCTGTAGATGTATCGAAGGTCGAGGTGTCAATCTTAAGTATATACAATGAGCTCATCCTATCACCAAGCCTTATGCTTTTGGCATTATTGCAAGCTTAAGCCTTAGGAACTAATGATCTATATGCCTCCTAGAAGGAGTAAGAAGCCTTGATAACGAAACTATTATCTCATTCTCCTTAAACCTTAAAGTGGAGAATAACTACATCATCTCTATAAATAAATCTCGATATCATCACTAAAGTGACAGACACATTTAAATATTTCTCGACAAGGTCTATTCTCAGATTTAACAAGAACACTTTTAATCATGATTATTCTATCTTAGTATTTATATTAAAATTTGTTATATCACTTTTTACAATTGATTTGGATTGTATATTTATTATAATTTGATTATCATTAAATTCTTCTATATTTACATATTTATATGAAATAAATGTATTTTAATTTATTTTCTGATATTTATATTTTATTATTTTTAATTAGTTTTAAGTGGCCCGAATTTTACTTATAAGGAAACAACTAATGAATGAAAAAAAAGAAGGAATAGTATCATTAATATATTCCTACCTTACGTCTTCTGTACAACCCCGTCCATACCTTCTCGTAAAATCCTTAAACTGATTGCTTTTTTCTTAAACAATTTTCTTATAAGTAAACTCTTTACAAAACTTTACGATCTCAGAATAAGTAAAAATAATTAAATTAAATTCGATGGTTAAAAAATATTATAAATTTTATTTAACCCATTACACTTTTTTTGCTACAGTATTTAATTTATCTTTCTCCTATAAAATATATTATGTTACAAATTTATATTATATAAATAGCATTATCCTTTCTTTCTATCCCTATCTCACCAAACTTTTGGATGCTATTGCAACATTCAACGTTTTATTTCGTCCATAAAACAGGGAATTGTATATAAAAAAACTTTGATATGAAACGAAATACACAAAATCAAACACAGACAATGAACTTCCACATCCACCTACCACCACCACTTTGGATGGTCCAGGTCAATCTCATCGTCACAATAACGTCACTTTTTACGTCACATACAAGTTTTTATAGAATTCCATATGGGCCGTGATCAAATTGTAAGCCCAATAGTTATAGGATTGGGGTGGCTATCCATCCACCTTCTCTTGCTATTTTCACCCGTTATTTCTATTTAAAAACTAATAATACAAACTATTAGGGATATTATCCAAACATCTCAATTTAAATTGTTTACACGTGTTTCATTTTAAGGTTTTATTGTCTTTTTACCCGTGCTGAAGTTGGTTTCTACCGATGGTGAAAAGTGCTTACGAAATTACATGTGAACCCTTTTATGTTATCATGTGAATGAAATTCAGATGTGGGTGTTTGGTCTTTTCCCGAGATTTTTGTATTGGCGGCTGATTTGATTGACTTTCATTTCAAAGACAGAGACTCAGCTTTAAAGCAGCGAAGATACGTAAGCAGCTGATAGTTGTGTTTCTGGATCTTTCTTGCTTTTCTTTCTGAAGCCCTACTCTAGGTGATAGTTGTGTTCTTTGGTGCACCATTGTTGTTGTGTAATGGTTTAATGTTTGAAAAACATTTTTTTCGGTTTATTTGTTTGTTCTTCATCTCTTTGCTCCATTGTTTTTTTTATGGTTATCTATTTGCCGTTTTGATTTATATGTAATGAAAGTTATATGTTTAGTTGTTTGTTTCAGTTTTATCTTATTTACAATTGTTTGTAGTTTTTTTTTTCTTTTTTATGGCTTCGAAGCATTAAAGGTTGATAAATACCCAAACAACTAATTTTAGTGGATTGCGTCCTGTGGTTCTAGATCTTTCTTGCTTTTCTTTCTGAAGCCCTACTCCAGGTGATATTTATGTTATTTTGTGCGCCATTGTTGTTGTGTAATGGTTAAATGTTTGAAAAAACTTTTTTTTTTCCGGTTTATTTATTTGTTCTTCATCTCTTTGTTCCATTGTGTTTTTTTTATGGTTATTTGTTTGTCATTTTGGTTTATATATAATGAAAGTTGATATATTTGTTTGTTTTAGTTTTATCTTATTTACAGTTGTTTGCATTTTTTTCCTTTTTTATGGTTGTTTTTTTTTTTTTTTTTTTTTTTTTTTTTTTTTTTTACATTTTTTGTATGTTTGCTATTATTACATTGTGAAGTTTTTATGTCCATTGTTGTTTAGAAATTTTTTCTTTTTGTTGCAGAAAGTTGTAATGGTGAAGAAGCTGGATATGTATGATTAAAGATATTGATGGTAAGAGGGAGTTCCTAAAGATGGGTGTTAGAGTTGTTGATCACTGGTATGTTCACTTTCGTGATCCAAATCTTCAGTTGGAGATGATTTTGATGGATCAAAAGGTAAGTACTTCAAATAGTGTGTTGAGTTTTTTTTTATCCAACCTTTTTATTTTAATTTGTTGTTATTTTGAACCATTTTTTTGCAGGGGGACTAGATACATTGCATTGTACAGGTTGGTGGAGGGTGAAACATATATCATTCACAATTTCAAAATATTGAAAAATGAAGGGCAATATAGAATATGTGAGTATCCTTTCAAGTTATTGTTTATTGTTGCGACTTCTGTGAGCCCCAACCTATTGCCCAAGTTCCGATGAAATTTTTTGCTTTTCAAAGTATAAAGGAAATTGTATCTGGAAATTTCATTGTGGATTTGCTTATTGGCATGACAAATCTATTTACTATTTATTTTAATGAAAATTTTTGTATAAACAATTATGCTAACTGCTAAATTTTTGGATGGATGGGTTATATTTGTTGATCCTGCTAAATCAAGAGAGCCCAAACCTCCTCAGCATTCACAGTCCCAACCCTCTGAATCAAATATATGATATCTCTATCAATATAAATAAAAGTAGGAGATATATAATATCTTTATCAACAACCAATATATCATTAATTAATTGATCAGAGAAATTTTATTAGGATGATTTGCACAAACTTTAAATACAAAAGAGTTAACTTTAATTTATCTAATCTAATCATAAAATATTATATAGATCATATAAAGTATACTTTTAAAAATAATTTCACAAGCTAAGACATATAATTAAATTACAAATTATATACACCTAAGTATGCGCACAACTAACATTAATTTTTTATTATATATTAGTAAAAAAATATCATATTATTTATAATTATATTAACTTTCTTAATATAATTTTAAAAAATAATAATAACCTTAAACACATGCATATGTCTCCATACCAGTCATTATTTATTATTATTAGTTGTATTACATTAGTATTATTAACATTATTATTAAAAAATTATTATTATTAATATTTTTTTTCTTAAATAAATATTATTTATTACTTGTAATTAGTTATTTAATTTTGTTTCTATACGGTTATTCTTTTTTATAGAATCCAAAATATTATTATTATTTAAATTATTTGAATTATTATTGGTATTATTAATATCATTGTTAATATTAGTATTAATAAATATTTAGTATTATTATTACTTTTATTATTAATATTAATGTTATTAATAATAGTACTATTATTTTGTATTAGTATTATACCAATTATCAGTGATTGTTATTCTTCTTATTATCATTTTGTTTAGGATTCCTAAAATATTTCATGTTTATATTTTATATTGAAAAGTGTAAGCTTCACCTCAACCTTTTATATGGTTTAATTACATATTATTAATCAATTTTATAATTTAAAGCAAACAAATTTACATCTAAATATTATCAAATTATTTATTTAGATACTATATATAATTATACATAATTATAAGTATAATTTTTCTATTTAAATATAACAATAATTATAAAAATATTGAATTAACTGTCATCGTCCGATCCAATGCATTTTCATAATATATACAAACAAACTTATTTTTTCAGGATGAAAACATGATAACCAATTTTGAAATTCTTTAGTGCACAATCTTCATGATTTCTCACCTAGAGTCAAACTTTTTCTTTGAATGCAAAGAAATTCACCAAACAGTTTTTTTCCTCTTAAAACATCATTTTTCATCTATTACTTTCGATGTTTATAATTTTGTATTCCAAAATATTAAAAAAAAATAATTCCTCACTTTGCAACTATATTTAAACTTTAATTAATATATCATTTCAAAGATTATAATAACCAATAATCATGTGACATTTTAATACATAAATATCATACTAATAATAATCATAATATTATTTGTAACCAATTTATTTATTAGTAAGTAATTAAAAAATATAATATTTTATTATTCCATCTAACAAAATATCTATGATTATATGTAAGCATATTTGTAACCAAATTTAAATTACTCCATTAAGAAGTATAACGACAAAGATAAAAGTAACATTGATCCATACTAATTCTAATAATATCTAACTTTAATATTTATTATTATTATTCGTATAAACAATAATATTATATAATGATATATATAAGATAATTATTTATTACAAATATAAATAATTATTTTAATTTACAAATACAAAATTAAAAGAAAAAGAAAAAAACAAAGTACAACACGGGTATAGCACTAGTTTTAAGTAAACGAACAACTTATTCGGATGAATTGAATTCATGACATTGGGCCTCATTTTGAGAAGGTTGGGCCTCAAAGCCTTGCCATGATTTCTCTTCGCAAGATCTTTCCGGTGGCAGACTTTGGAATGGAGCCCACAAAGAAAACCCTAGTGACTCTTTTATAAAACACAACCTGCCATTAAAGACATTTAAATTATTAATTCAGAGGAAAGTCAATCAGAATTGCAATATAAAAAATATTTTTAACCTTTCCTGTAAAAGAAGTTCCTTGCTGTCTGTGTTCATTAATGAGTTTACATATAAACAACTGAATGCAGATCAAAAACAATAAATTTGAAATACCGTATTTTAGCAATTTAATAGTACAAAGAGAAGAAAGTTATTTTTGTAAGAGTCACAGGGAAAACTCTCTCTCCAAATTGATACAAAGTGAAAAAAATTTGTCGCTTTCCTTTTCTTTTTTCAAATTTGGCTCAATAGCATTTTTGTCTTTAAAACAATAATTTAATTATTTATATTTATTTTTTACTTGATGTAGTTTTCATATTTTTTTAAAAATTAACGATAGTTTATTGTATTAGAGTACTGTTAATATCGTCTAGAAGATGATAAGCTGACATATGCTGATATAATTACTCATTATATTTTTAAAGATAGTTAATATTGATTTAAGGGACTAATTAAGTTTTGTTTAAGAAAAATATAGAAACCACGTTTAATTAAAAATAAATAGAAAAAAAAATTAAATTATTGCTACAAATATAAAAGCCGAAAATACTATTAAACCTTTAAATTGTGTTATAAATGACCTCGAAGCAACACAGCATGGAAGAATAACTTGAACCCATCCTTTTACTTTTTATTTTATTGAAATTAAAATACTTGTATTATTTTTTCTTGTTGTGTTGAAAGGTAGGAAAAAAAAAAAACCTGGTTTGAGATGTATTGCTTGATTTCTTGCTCAGATATATTAGAAGCTTTTGATCGTACAACAAATGCTACTGGAACTTCTCCTGCAACTTCATCCTTCATGCTGAAATAAAAAATCTTTTGTTGTAAGAAAATGTGATGAAAATAATTTATATAATAGTAAGTAAAGAACTTACGATACAACAGCAGCATCTGAAATATCGGGGTGTGCAATTAGAATGGCTTCCAACTCCGCTGGAGCCACTTGAAATCCTTTGTATTTGATCAATTCCTTCATTCGATCAACGATGAAAAGTTCATCATCATCATCGATGTACCCAATATCACCCGTATGCAACCATCCCTCCGTATCTATTGTATTTTTTGTCGCCTCTTCGTTATTTAGGTAACCTAAACAAATATCACAAACAATAACCCATTTTCGTAAAATAGTTTTTTTAATTACTTTATATCGTATGAATTTTCAATTAGCATTGTTTGAAAATGTTCTCGTTCCTATTATTTAATTAAACTGTGTACAGTATTAAAGGTAAAAAATTAAAGAAAATTATTTAATACAATTTGAATTTGATTATTCAATTGTTAGGTACCGAAATCCTAATTTACAAAAATGTTTTAGCACTTTACTTCCCTTAATTAAGTTATAACTATATTGATGCCATTAATTAACAGGTCATAATAAGAAAAAAAACATTAATTAACAGTTATGTTTGTTTTTCAAAAGCACACAAAATCTTTTTCAGTCGGAACTAAATCAAACAATTTAAATTGGCTTATTGAAAAAATAAACTATCTTCATACTAATTAGTCAACAAAACTTTAAAAGGTGGAGTTTGTGGCAAGTGTGAATGTGTACTCCATCTAATATAGGTAATTGTTGAAGTGTAACAATTAAAGAGCTTTTAATGTTGTTTGAAATTTGTGTTTATAAGTAGTTCAAATGTACTTGTGCATAAATTTTATGGAACTGAAAAAAATTCTTACAAAGAAGAATAATTCTAAACAATATGTTTTGTAATTTTCTTTTAAGTTTTATAGCCGAAGACCACTTTACAAAGACATTAATTAGTTTAACGATTTGTATATAAATATTTATTTATTTTAAACACAGTGTGGGTAGCTAAGAGTAATGATATTTAAATGTTATGTTCGTAACTTTCTTCTATGTATTACTTTTTATTTTAATTATCATTTACTTTATTATTCTTTTAAAATATTATTTGTTTATATTTTTTCTATTACAAAATATAATTGGAAAAGAAGTTTTGCATTATAAGAAAATATCTTATCAGTAACCAATTTTAAGATAAAAGTAATTAGTTAACCAATTTACATATCAATTTATAAATTAATTAAAAATTATTTTAGTAATTATAATAGTTTCTAAATTATTTTCTAAATTGATCAATATAATGAATTAATGTCTAAATTGATTATAAAAATTAGTTATCACGATTTTAATTAAAAGAGATTTGTCTTTACACAAATTTAGAATTTTAAAACCAATTTTTTGGTATACTTTGATAACTAATTTTAATGATATTAACTAATTTAGAAATTATTTTAGTTACCGATAACTTCTAGTTTATAAATTGGTATTTAATTGGTCATTATAATAATTAACTTTTTTTTTTATCTCTAAAATTGGTTTTCTTGTACTATCATGTCTCATGTCAGAAAAATAAAATTAAATAGCAAGTAGTTATATGGTTGAAATATGTTAGTGATGAAGATTTTAATAAAAAATATGTGTAATAACTTTCTACATTTAATTTTTTTTAATTTTAAAATATAATGAAAGATAAAGTAAAAGTATAAATTTATACACTAATTTTTTTATTATATATAATACCACAAGAATTATTATCATTATTATATATGCATAACATATTCTATATAGCAAGGTATTTATATAAATTAATTAAAATAATATAATAAAAATTATTATTCGAATTTACAATATAGATTATGAATTTAATTAAATTTTAAGTTTCTCACAAATTTAATTTTTTTTAATTGGATTTTCATTAAAAAAATACATTAAATATTCAATTTTTTTAATTATTTTTTACCGTTAAATTTTGTCATTAATCGAGGGAACGTTCTTGTTACTTTGTAACTTACTAATTATGTTTCTCCACATGAAAATAAAAAATAATTTAATTACATTTTTAGGCTTTCATATATTTAAGTATTTGTAATTGAATTTGTATTTAATTTTTTATTAAATATATACAACTTTATATATTTTTTAATTTAACTAAAATTAAGTGATGATTTAATTTTACATTCCAAAATAAAATGTCATAAATTTTTAGAATAAAAAAAGTGAGATATTAAAATTTTACTTTTCTATTATTAAAACGGATTAGACTCCTAATGTGAGAAAAATTGTAGTAAAGGTCAACGAGAGTTAGGTAATCTCTTGTGAATCTTTCCTCCACCCATATGAAGAAAGAAATAAAGATAAAGATTGATGTCGGAAAAAAATATTTTTGACGACTTAATTTTGATAAATTATTTTTATAATATGAGATGACATTTTTAAGGAGTTTTAGAGTATAAAAAGATATAAAATTAAAAAGTACTTAGAAGATAATAAATTAAATTGTTAAAAGTTTAGTTTTTAAAAGATAATGGTATTTTGATCTATTTTTTTATTTACTTTTAATTTATTATTTGAATTATTCATAGATTATTATATCATATCACAAAAATATTATCAAAATAAATGATTAAAAACAGATTAAAATAATAAATTAAAAGTAATTAAATAGTGAGTAACAAAATTATTTAATTGAGATGGGTGGTGAGTATTAAGGAGAGAGAGAAGAAATGTTTACCTTTCATGATCTGGTTGCCTCTGATGCAAATCTCACCAGCTTTATTCCTAGGGAGCGAAGCACTTGTTTGAAGGTCAACGATCTTCAACTCCGTGTTCCTTACCACGCTCCCGATAGAACCTGCTTTCACATCCACTGCTTCCTTCGCAAACCCTAAGGAGAACGAAATAGATGATACCTCCGTCATCCCGTAACCCTGCATGGACACCCCACTTTCGTAACCACGATACTCTTTCACAAATACTACCCAACACACTTACCGGCATCCTTTAATTTATTTTTTATATAAAAAAACTATGAATCTCATTTTTGTTACTTCCTAAAATAATTTAGTATTCATCAATAATTCTTTAAAAAATAATAAAACTAATGATACATAAATCAAAAATATACTAATAAACGAAAATATAATATCATTGTCGTTTTCGTAATAATAACTCATAATTACCTGACCGAATATAATAATAACTCATAATTACCTGACCGAATATGGCGCTCGGAACTTTCACCCTCATAGAATTGGAAACTTCCTCCCCCACAGGTGCTGCAGCACATATTATCATTCGAATCGACGATAGGTCGTATCGCTGCAAATCTTCGCTCTTCGCAATCGCCAAAATAATGGGTGGCACAAACGGCGTCACACTCACTTTGTGTTTTTCCACCAGCTCCAGCAACTTCACCATATCGAATTTCGGCATTATCAAAACAGCAGCCCCAACTCGAAGGGAACAGAGCAAAACAGTACAGAGCGCATAAATATGGAAAAGTGGAAGCACGCACAACACCACGTCCTCGCTACGTATATATAAATTAGGGTTCTCTCCGTCCACTTGTTGCGCCACGCTCGTAACCATCCCCTTGTGCGTTAGCATCACTCCCTTCGGAAGCCCCGTCGTTCCTGAAGAATACGGCAGCGCAACCACGTCGTCTGGGGATATTTTAACGCCGGGAATGTCATTCTCGTTTGCCTCCGTCAACTCCGAGAAGTGAAGGCAACCTTCCGGCGCCGCGTCAACGCACATCACTCTGACGTCGTTTTCCCTCGCGAAATCCTTCACCTTGTCCACGAACGACGCCTCCGTTATGATGAGTTTGGTGTTCGACGCCGCGGCTTGCTTGGCCACCTCCGCCGGAGTGTAGAAGGGGTTAGCGGTGGTGATGGTGGCGCCGCAGAAGGAGGAGCCCAGGAATGCGAAGACGAACTGGGGGCAGTTCTGGAGGAGAAGGAGGATGACGTCGCCGTGCTGGATGCCGAGTTTGGTGAGGCCGGCGGCGACTCTGCGAGCGGTGAGTTGGACGTCGGCATAGGTGAAGCAGTCTCCAGTAGCGGCGTTGATGAGGCAGGGCCGGTGGCTGAATTGGGAGATGTTTTGGAAGATGTAAGTGTGGAGAGGTAGGTGCGAGGGAATGTTAATGTCGGGGAGTTTGGAACGGAAAATGAAATCATGGTTTTCGTGTTGTGCAGATTGTTGTTGTTCCATTTGGGTTGGTGTTTGTTTGTGGCTGTGAAAGGTTGAAGGGTTATGGAAGGAGGGCAACAGAACCTTGGTCTGGGATTTGTTGTTGGGTTACAATGCTTATTTATACATGGGGACGGGGAATTATTTGCACTGTATTATTTAAAAAAGGTTAAATAAATTATTTTTACCTTAAATTTCATTAAATTTTAAAATTAATTTATTTTTAAATTTTAGACTAATTTAGTTATTTATATTTCGAAATACGTAGATTTAATTTTTCTAACTAAATTTTGTTAAGTTTATTTGAAATGTATCCCAGAATTGTATTTGAGTTGTTTAAACTCTTTGAACTATTTTTGATTTAACATTAAGTCAAATATTAGTATGAAACATGCTTGACATGTCAATTAAACTTAACAAAATTTGATTAGAAAGACTAAATTCATGTACTTCAAGAGGATTTAATTGGTCTAAAGTTTCGAAACGGATAAATTTTAAAATTCACTAAAAGTTAAGAGACCAAAAACATATTTACCCTTTAAAAAATACAAAAATTTATCATTTTATTTTCTAAAAAGTTAAATTATTTTTAATTAAAACTTCACTATAACTTAAATTTAGGGATTTCTTTTAGTTATATTTCTATAACTAAAAATCATTTAAATAAGAAAAAAAATTTATGTACACTTTCATTCTCATTTCGGTATTCGTTTTCAATATTTAATAAAAGTACTATACTTTGTAGTGTTGTTATTGAGATGTGTTTTTTTATTTTATTCTAACATATAATTAAAAATAAAAATAAATTTTGAAATACGTATTTTAAATTGGGAATCATTTTTATAATGTTATGGATATTTTAAACAATTAAAATTAGTCTCACAATTTAATTTATTCTATTCTGTATCCTGTTTGTATCAGGGAGTTGAAAGAAAAAAAAAAGTAAGAAACTGAGCGAAAAAAATTGAGAACACTATAATATGGAACCTTAACGATGAATACAAATCCATCGATAAATTTAATTTATCGATAAATTTTATTGACATATATAAATAAATTCATTAATAATACAAATTTTGATTATTAATAAAAAATTTTATTACTAAAATATATTTATAATTTTAAATTTTTTATTAACAAATTATTTTATCAATTAATTTGTTGATATAATAAACAATTAATTTTCATCCAAATTTAAATTTATTATAAATTATCGACGAATAAAATTTGTTGATAATTATATATTATAAAATTTGTATATAATTAATATACGAATGTTTTTTATTGGTAAAAATAGTGACAAAATTCACGATCAAATCTGAAACGAGAAAAGAAATGAATAAGAATAAGAAAGAGAAGAAAAATTCACGATAATATTACACTTCAAATCTTCCTAATTTAAATTAAATTAGTTTTAATTAGGCCGACATTTTATATAGCTAAATCCAATAACAATTAAACCTTCCTTATAAAAAAGACATAAAAATAATTGAGATATCAATCTAATAATCCGGTAGCAAACAAAGACTTGTATTTAAAAGAACAAGAAAAAAAATGTACAAAATTGATTACATTTGATCAAAGAACTAGAAACATAGAAAATTAGGTACGATAACATAAGCTGCCGAATACTTACTTCCACATGATTGCAATATGTATCTCCCTGACCTTCCTATTTCCTAACTTCAATCACGTACAGCTTCTTACCTAATTGGATATGGAAAATGGTTAATTAAGTTTGACGTTTATGATAAATTTAAATGTTGTATTTTATTCGGTATTAAAAAAATATATTTTTCAATTGAGCTTATGTAATTTGATTTTTGTTATTAATTGGATGAGATAGTTCTTTATATTGCTTTGTTATTTGTTTAATTGTCTTTAAATATATTTTTTAATATTAAATTATGTGGTTTTGTTGTTGTTTTTATTGTTTGACATTGAACATGAGTGATATATTAACGGCGAGAACAAAATTTGGGTGTAATTAAGTGGAGGTCCAAACCAATTGATATATAACAATCACTAGATTAGTTGTGGTTAGGGGAGAAATGTGACTCGACCCATAGCTAGTTGTTTCTTTTTGAAATGCGTTGAAGCGCAACAATTAACTAGACATATAGGGGTTAAGTACAGTTTTGCGTGAGCCGCGAGAGCGGTACCAAATCGAGACAAACTCTGAATACTAGATATGACCTCAAAATAACAAAGGTCAAGGTTAGTCACTGAGACAAGAGAGACTAAGTTTCATCGTTGAAAGGGAAACAATCCGGATCACCAGTTAAGGCCCCTAAATAACCGCTTACTGAGAAAGGAGGTAGGGGTGCAGGGAGAACCAGGAGGTTTGCCTAGAAGCAACAACCCTTGAAAGAGTGCGTAATAGGTCATTGATCAAGCGCTCTTGCGCCAAAGATGAATGATGAATGGGGCTAAGCAATCTATCGTGGGATGTCAAAATAAATCAATAGAGAACCCTTGCTTTTTCAGGGTAATAAGCCTCAGGTCAAAGTTCGAGTGCCAGGTAAGTAATCTATGTCATACCTAAACTCAATGGGTATGAAGTTGTTGTCTCATGCTCATCCTCGTTGGATAACGATTCGTATTTATGTCTGTACTTGTTCGGAAGATCTCAAAATTAATAGATAAACAAGCATAAGTAAAAGATAAATAAAATATTTCTTTCCTAAACAATGATATTTTGACTACTAAATTTTTTCAATTTTCTCCTACAACATGAGGTGGCATCTTCTAAGTGATTTTGGAATATTTGGAATGAGAAAATGAAAAAATGAAAAACCATTTAGAAAATGACACCTAAGGTTGTAAGAGAAAGTTGTCAAAATTTAGTAGTCGAAAAGTCATTTTCCTTCCTAAATAAATAATATGAAAATAATAAAATGCATAAAACAGAGAAGAGAAATGATGAACCAACAGACACAAAAACTTTTAACATGAGAAAACCTCAATATGGAGGAAAAATGTACGAGACCTAGTCTAATAAAATCTTCTATTAATAATAATTAATGGATACACCACAAGTTCTCTTTTGGAGATTTCAAGGATTAACAAAGCACTATTCTCTTCACCAAAAAGGTGGATAACAAACCCCAATGGGTACTTTAAATAAACAACAGGAACCCCACTATATGAGATGACAAATAAAACATTTTCTCCAAGATAACTCCTCTGCGTAAAATTGCACAAAATAAACTGATTGCTATTTTTGTCTTCTTCACTCTCTCTGATAACTTCTTTCTTTTCTCACGAGAGGCACTAACAACTTTTGTTTCTCTCTCTCTCTCTCACTCTATTTTCTTTCTTAACAAATATTATGTGTGGGTTGGCATATTTAAATTGCATGATGAGCTAAAAGCCCATCAAAAAATACCTCCTTTTTATTTTTCTTAATTAAATCAGTGCGGGCGCAATAAATTGGTAACCCACCTCACAATATTCGAACATGTTTTCTCACTGTTTCAATATCAATTAATTAATTTTTATGAAATGATAAAAAGGTTTTTCAATGCAAACACAATATCATGAAATATTCAATATCAAAATGATGAATTCTCATTTCTTCAGTATCAAGTATTTATAAATAAATTATAATTATATTAATTTTCAATTAGACAAATTAGGATACCAAATAAAATTTCAGGAGACCAAAACATTTATTAGATTTACAAAGTTAATGAAACAAAAATTTATAAAATTTATAAATATTTTTCAAAAATTACAAAAAGGAAAAAGATATTCAAATTTAAAAATATTGTAAATGTCTCTTTACTCGCATTCTTCAAATTCTAATGAAATCTCTCTTTTTATACACTAATAAAAAATGTAATACACCCATTAAATGAAATCACACAAAGAATACATATTAAACTAGTAATAATTGAAATTTATCATATATCTTTCATCTTTAAACTTCCATATATGTTGGATTGTAATTGACAAGATTCATGACAATAATATTAAATTATTATATTATTGAAAATAATATTTTTTTATACAACTGTAGGTATGTGTATAAGCATAGAGAATACCTGATTTTTTTAATTAGGTATGAGATGAGGATAGGAATTGGGATGGGGATGGGGAATGAGGATGTATATCAATCCTGTTCCTGTCCTTATACGTGTCAAAATACACATCATCGTCGTATTATTCCCGTTTAAATTATTAAAATACTCATAGTCTATTAAATAACCTTATATATCTATAACACTTAATTTCTATTTTGATTTCTTCTAATTGTTTGGCTTGCCATGAAATCCATCGCATCTCCAAAATATATTTTGTCTTATTACAATATGTTAATATGTTGAGATGATATATGTCAATTAATTTATGTTTTTTGCGTCTCAATTTGAATATTTTTACTCTTTTTTAATATTTTTATTTATTGTATATCATCTTTTCACAGAAAAATATTTAACATTGTCAATTTAAGTATTCAATATCATAAACTTTGTATTTATTAAGTAATATAAAATAATATTTCTTTTTTATTCTATTTTTATTAAAAAAAAATTCATTTGAATAACTTCTTTGTTTCACTAAATAATTTTTTATTATCTCTTCGATTAGGTTGATATTTGAAAATTTTTCTCATATATATATATATATATGATTTTTTTTATATTATTATATTATTAATTATACATATATTTTCTTTTGTGTAATTTTATTCTATCGATATCGTAAATTATTTATTAGACATACATTTTATATATTTTTTAATATTTTTATCAGTAGTTTATTTCGGACAATATCCCTATAACATATTTATTTGTCTTCTTATATGTGACATTGTTTATGTGGATGATCCTCCGCAGCCTCCCAATAATATATTTTACGTTTTCGTTTTAAAAGGCATATGTTATATTAATCATATAACCACATTACAAAATAACAAAAAAAATTATCAAAATATAATAATATAAATATGACGTTAAAAATTAAGAGAAAAGTTAAGTCATATTGACTCAATTAAAAAATATAACTTTCTAAATACTCAATAAATCAAATAATATTTTATAAGATCAGTTAAAAATATCTAAATTTAAATATATTAAAGTTAACTAAAAAAAATAATTGCATATTTTCCTCCGGAACATGATCCACTATAAATAAATAATTGTTGTTTTCTCTACTAATTATCAACGGTAAAAATTTTTCGCAAATGATTATTTTAAATCAAGATAATAACACTTGGCACGTACCTTGTCACGTGACGATACCTTATCACGTGTTATATCAAGGATTTGACACATGGCTATTTTCTTTTTAAATTCAAAAAGAAAATTAAAAACTAAAAAAACAACAGAGGTTAACATGTGGCAAGGTACTTAACGGCGTTTGTGAAAACTTAACGGATAGTACTACATTGATGCACATTACGAAATTGGGTACTAAATTGAGACAAATTTAAAAGTGGATACCATTTTAAAATTTTGGAACCAAACTAGGTATGTTTCGTGTAATTAAACCTTTATTTTACTCGTTTCTCTACCATATCCATCTTCAAAACACATCCATAAATCTTCTTACATCCAAAACTTCATATATGGAGTTATTGCCCAAAGGCCTCCACACTCAAATTACGAGACCCACATCGATCACGAGATTAAATCCCTCATGGAAATATTATACACTCTTACGCTTTGTTCTTTTGGAAGAATTTACTGCTCATATAAAATGGGAAGAGATGATTTATATGTGATAAACCTTGTTCTTTTGGAGGTGATAGAGAGTGATGTCGAATGATTAGGATAATTCATTCCAAAAGCAATCTCCTTGTACATAGTGAGATTATAGGATGACGCACTTCAATTTACAAAATTATCCCCTCGTATTCCAATTTTCGTACAGTTGATTTATTCATTTCTCTTTATTATGAAAACAACATAATAAAAATTAATAACACAAATAAAAATTTATTATGGTTATAATAAAAATTTTTTACTTCTAAATTACTATTAAAATTAAAATAAAATTTTCATATAAATAAATTATTTTTCACGTTACATATTACATTTATTTTCATACCAAAATATTGTATTATTTAATTTTTTAAAAATATTTTTTTAATAATTTCAACCATTCAATAAAATTTACAAAAATAATTTTAAATAATTTTATATTATTTTTAACAATATCGTTAAGAACATTTTAGTAACCTAATTTTTTTTTATTATTTTCTTTAATATGTCACATCTATTAATTTAATCACAAACTTATAAATTCTTTATTCTGTAATCCATTCCAAAATTATATTCAAATATTTTAATCTTTTTAATATGTCACATCTATCATCATCTAATATTTTCGATCTCTCTTCTCCTTTACCTCAAATATTTCTCCCAAAACAACCAACGCCTTAGGGTCTCTGATGCTCCATACGGGGAAGGTTGAATTTTATGCTCTATAGTCAAATTGCATATCTTAAATTACCAATTTTTTCAGTTGCTATTATGAAGAAAAAGGAAGTTTATCCAATCTTATAAAAAATAGTATTTATATTTTCAATTATAATAATTATTTTTTTCTACTCTAATTAATAGTAAATAATAAAATAATCAGACAGTGATTGTGTGCTTCCTTTCAGAACGCACTACTAGAACTAAAATGAAAATATAATGACAAAGTCTACGACGCGGTGATGTATATGTGTTGAAAATTATTTTACTGAAATAGAGAGAAAAAATTGACTAAATTTGAAGAGTGAGTGTGTTTTTATTGAGTTGTTGATAATTGATTTAACCGGAATAAATTCTTTAATACAGAAATAATAATTAGATATTTCTTGTTTAACATAAAATTTATTATTATTTAATTTATTTTGAAAACAAAACACATAATAATTCTGCGTTAGAACATAATTAATTCTACGTTAATTTGACGTTGAATCAAACATGCAGTAAATTTTTTTATATGAAAGATTTGGCATTATTTTTAATATAAAATTTTAAAATTTAATATTTATAGACTTAATTTTTTTATACACTACTTAACTTTTTAAACAGAAAAAAAAATTAGCAAAGTGATTGATGGTCATGTGTGTGTCGAGAATTGTTAAATGCAGATGTACTTATAACTGAGATATGACTTCTTTAATTGCAGTCCAAACTATGGAAGTTAAGTATCATGGTCAGATCCAACATTTTCGGCGAGTACGACAACATTTATTTATTAATAGAAAAACATTTATTTTAAAATATTCTCTTTGATAAAAAAAAAACTTAAAAAAATTAAGAAAAACAATGTGTTCAATGTATAATATATATTTATAAAACATATTTTATTAAAAAATTTACTTTGACCAGTCGACAACATGCTTATCTAAATTAAAAATAAAATACGATTTTTTTTAAAAAATCTTATAAACGAACATAATAATAATAATAACAATAAACGGACCAACTTGGATTAAGATTTTATGGAATCAATTACTATTTTCTGGTGATATGAAAGAGGTTATGTTGTGAATAACTTGTTTCAAGATGAGAGTTGGGATAGGTGAAGATTCAAATGTGTTTATTCTATAATTTATTTAATTTATTTAGATAGACGGAGGATCGAAGGGGCACGTGGGCTAGGACACCTTCAAACTTTTTGAAAATATTTTTAAGTTATATGTATTGTTTTTAAATTATATGTATTTTTTTAATCAGGTAGTAATATATTTAAAAATCAATAAAAATTAAATTAGATAATTTTTTATTTTTTTATAAAATATAACACTTAATGTAACAAATAATAAAATATAAAATTAAATATAGTAAAGAAAAAAAGTATTAAGTTAATTTTTATTTTTTTTTAATTTTTTTACACGTAATCATCTCTTAACTTTATTTATTTTCTTTTTGTTAATAAAAAAAATTAAACAGAAATTTATTATTTATGTTTTCTTTTCTCCTATATACTCTTTCATTCTTAAAGATAAAAAATTAAAATAACTCTTGTTTCACTTAATAATATTTACCATTATTTTTTATCTCATGATCCTTATGTATATTGCTTTTTATGAATATAGGAAAACAAGTAATATATTATATGATTTTTTAGAGGCACTTTTAATTGTGATTTAACTATCATAGTTTCTTTTAGTAATTATGTCTTTCAATTTTTAATTAGATTATCATAAATTATTTATAAGTCTTAAACTTATATTTTAAATTGGTATATGGATGAAAAACATAAGAATAAATTTAATTTTTAAAATTGATAAAAAAAAACTACAAGTGAAAATGAAAATAAGACAATATAGTTGTTCGTCGCTTAACACTAAAATGAAAGTTTGTGTTGACTTTTGAATAAATCAATGCACATTCACATTAAAAAAAGGGAAGATAAATATTTTACAGATATATTATTGAAAAAAAAAATAGTTGAAAAAATTAGTTAGGATTTAATTATTTGATAAGTTTAAAAATATGAAAAATGATAGACAATCATTTATACATGTGAAGTTTCTTTTATTATTATAGCTATAATAAATTATCTATTCATTATTATTAAAATAGTAACAGTCATATTAAATATATAAATTTGAAGTATATTATTTTAATTTTCTAAAAATTTCGATCATTATGCGTCACTATGTTTAGGTAGAAACTTTACAACAAGCAGGGCGTATAGTGTGGCTAAGAAATTTTGGAGTTGGTTTAGCTTGTCGTTTATTTTAATAGCCACACAACTTTTTTTTTCATAAATCTTACAAATTTTATTAGTTGTAGGCGTAGCTATCACTAGAACATTAGACTGACAAATTTGTTAATATATTTTGGATTATATTAGTATCGCTTTTTCTATCAAAACCGAATTAACGGGACCAATTGTTGTTGTGAAACCTATCATTAATCATGATTGGTATAATCTATGATTGAACGTGATTGAATGAATTTTTTCAAATCTTTGGAAAGCCTAATATTGTTTATGGGTTTATTAATATTTTTTTTTCAGGGGGTAATGAGTGAAATCAATAATAGTAACATTTATTGCAACAAATTTCAAAGTGTATCACCTTACTGTCCATATACCTTGATTTTTGAAAAATTTAAACTTCTTAAACAATTAGTAAATATAAACCATCGTTCGATAATAAACATATCAATTTGTTTATTCTCAAGTTGGGTCGTGACCTATTAAAAAATGTTTTTAAGATCAAGAAGTTCATAGAATAAAATTTTCATAAGACTAAACTGGAAATAAAAAACTCTAAAGATTAGGACAAACTTATGGACTGAACTATAAAATCAACCATAGGTCAAGATAAATAGGGTTGAGTCATCCTAAAAGTCAAGTACGTCCATTGAATTGAGTTTAAGTTAGGTTGTAACTCAATCCACGATTGATGAGGTCCACATTATGATGAGTTAAATCAAAGTCACATCGGGCAAAGTCGAGTCAAACTCATGTTTGATCGAGTCAAATCAAATCTCACGTTGGGTCAAGTTGAGTTGGGTTCACCTTAAAATGATTTATATAAGGCTCACTCTAGCCTAATCAAGTCGACTTAAGTCAAGTTGAAACCATTTCAAGCCTAACTAAGTTGGGTCCACATCAACCAAGTAGAGTCCAACCCACTTAAATGGAGTCAAGTTAAGCTCACATTTGTTCCTACATCACATTGAGTCTAGTGGTCTAACCTCAGGTTGAGTTGAGTCATACCCATCTTAGAGTTAGTTAAGTCAGACCCACCTCTAGTTGAGTTAAGTCCAGCACACCTCATGTCGAGATTGGTCGGTCCAACTTAGGTTTGGTTGATTCGGGCCAACTTAGGTCGAGAAAGGTTGGGTCCATTTTGAACTAGGTTAATTCAAGCCTACTTTTAGTTAAGTCGGGTCATGCCCATCTCTGACTAAGTCGGGTTAGGCCCATATTGGACCAACTCGAGACGAGTCTACCTTGACTTGAATGAAGTCCACCGCATGTTAATTCAAGTTAAGGAAGAGTCAATCATGTTCAAACCCACTTCAAACAATGTAAGGTGAGATCAAAGCCAAGTTGAGTTGGGTTGGCATAAACAGACAAGTTGGATTAGATCCTAACTTTCCTGTTGAGTTATAAATAGTAAAAAGTAAGTAAAAACCAATTTGTAATTAATATTAAATATTTGAGAATCAATTTGCCATTTAAAACATTTTATAAACTAATGTTTTTATGAAAAATATTCAAGAGTTAATTAAAGTCTTGTAAACGACAAAATAACTTTGATTACGAACTAATGCACTTGAGTCAAAGTTTTAAAGAGTGAGTCTTTTTTAGCCCACTCAATTGATAGACCAATAAAAAAGACTTTATTTAAGAGTGGATTGGAAATAATTCATATATTATGAGTCAAATTAACACCTCCAATTGATAATAGCATACAAATTTGTTTTAATTTTACGATTAATTCTCTCTCAACAGCAACAAGAAACCTTGATCTTTTCAAAAGTCATGTTTGGTGATTGACCAGAGGGGGGGGGGGGGAACGGATATATTTGTCTTTCAAAATGTTAGGCATTGATAAATTATTCCTGAAAAGGTTAAAAAAATTGTACAAAGACTTCTAAATCAACAATGAAGAGATGAATTCATTCCTCCATTAGCTTGCTGTTTTTTTACGTCTATGATAAAATTAATTTTCACTATTATTATTATTTTATATTAACAAAATCAACTCGTCAATTTTTATCATTTTATCATTGACGTAGAACTAATATTTGACGTCTTGGTTAAAAATAAAACCCATACATTTTAATTTTAATTTGTATAATAACGAATTAGGTATTGGAATCGATTATATTCTTAGAAATCAATAGAAATGAAAAAAAAAACTTAATTTAAGTTTACAATAACGTATATTGAGCTTGTAATAATATCTCATGACTCCTAAATATGCTAGTATATGATGATCATAATCACCACATTACGTAGTCTCAAAATTCTAAACTTCTATATATATATGACATGTTTTTTAGTTGATTTGCAAATTAAATAGAAAACATTACATGAACACATCCTAATATTTGGTCTTTATATTTGAACTCAAAGAACTCAAATGAGCTTCTCTCGTCAAGTAGCAGCTTGTTCTACACAGATTTACAGAGATATAAAATAATATTTTCTAGGTCTTCCAATTAAATTATTATTGGAATTAAATGATTTTTTTTTTCTTGTGCATAGTGGAGCACCATTATGAAAAAATGACTGAATTAGGTCGTGCCCCATATTCACAATGAAGGAAGACCATTTGCAAGCCTTGCCCTCAGTTCCCTTCGCAAGATCTTTCCAGAGGCTGCCTTCGGAATTGAACTCACAAAGAAAACCCTACTGATTCTTTTGTAAAACACAACCTGCCACCATAGACAGATATTTTCTTTGCATAATTGAAAGATAAAGACAACAAAACAAGAAGCATAAAGCATAATTGTTATAAGCTTTCTTAATTTTCAGAAAATTAATTTAAATGAAATTGAACACTATATATATATATATATATATATATATATATATATATATATATATATATATATATATATATATATATATCGTGTTTTAATTTCTCAGTTTATAGTAAAAATGAAGAAAATAAAACAAAAAACGATAATAAACCTGCTTTGAGATGTACTGCTTGATTTCTTCCTCAGAGATCGTAGAACCGTTTGATAGTACAACAAATGCAACTGGAACCTCACCTGCAACTTCATCCTTCATGCTGAAATCAACGTCATCATTAAACTATGTGTTGAAAGAGAAAAGTAAGCAAAGAAAATTCAGATTATATGGTAAATTCAGAACTCACGACACAACAGCAGCATCAGAAATCTTTGGGTGCACAAGTAGCATGGCTTCGAGCTCAGCAGGAGCAACTTGAAATCCTTTGTATTTGATCAACTCCTTCAACCGATCAACGATGAAAATCTGGTCATCATCGTCGATGTATCCAATATCACCCGTATGCAACCATCCTTCTTCGTCTATAGTTATTTTTGTGGCCTCTTCATCGTTTAGGTAACCTAACCAAACAATGCCGTAACTAAATTATTTTAAAATTTGGTCCATACCAGTGAATTTTAATCAAAAATTTAGCAGTGGAAAAAAAAACCTAAATTTTACCTTTCATGATCTGGTTGCCTCTGATACAAATCTCACCAGGTTGATTCGTGTGAAGCGAAGCAGCAGTGAGAGGGTCAACGATCTTCATCTCTGCATTTCTTACAACGGTCCCGCACGAACCTGATTTCACATGCCCTGCTTCCTTCGCAAACGCTAAGCACATTGAAAGCACTGGTCCTGCTTCTGTCATCCCATAACCCTGCATGTATGAAGTATATGCACCGTACAATTAATCACCATCTTCGCGTTTTTTCTTATGCTTCTTTCATTCTCTCTTTTTCTTTCTCATGGAGGTTACTTTCCTAATGTTTATCCATGGTCAACGAGAAAAAAGATTACTAAATTTAACGTTGCATACCGTTGCTGTTCGTACAATTATGCAATTATTGATTTTCCTTTTTTTTGTTTTTTAGTTAAGCAACCGTAGTTGCTTCCACAAGGAACTAGTGAGTTGCTGATGGACCGATACTTTAATTTAGGTTACCTATCCGTATCCGACATGTATCGTGTCTAATATTTTAAGATATTTTAATGATACTTAATAATAAAATATCTAATTTATAAAATAATAGTACATTACAATAAAATCTTTGAATAGTGACTAATTTTAGTCACAAAAAATAATTAGTCATTATATAGTGACCAAATTGACAATTAAAATAGTTGCAAAAAATTATAATCGGTCTCTAAATTGATAATTAAAATAGTTTCAATGATGAATTAATTTTTAAATTGGTCACTAACATTAGATATAAGGTTTTGACTACCAAAATAATTGGTCTCTACTTAAAAAATTTGGATTCACACATTAATAATCATATATTTATTATGTTTGTAAGAATTATTATATATTTTTTATTATATATATCACATATCTATTACATATCGTATCCTAATATTTTAAAAATAAACGTATCAACATATCAAATATGTGTCATATCCGATATACGTATCGTATCTGTGCATCATAGGTGATGCGTCCATTTTTTGAAAATCACCTTTTGATAACTACAACTTTTTAAACACACATGTCATAACTTTTTCAATGACTACAACTTTTTAAACAAACATGTATTTTAAATGAAATAATAACACAATTTAACTGCATAACAGTAGCAAATTGTCAAAAATATTAAATATTCATTCAGTCTGACCGCCATACCATCCTTAAATGATAAAAGTCAAGTCATATAGACAACAGTTGAGAATTAAATGATAGGATAGGACCTCTACGGACTTCAACAAAAACAAAAAACTGTACTTATAATAAGGAAGGTTATTTTGAGATTCAATATCATTTATACACATTTTATATTTATTATTTTATCCTTCGATGTTTTCTTTTTATAAATACAAAACTTAACTTAAATATATTGTTAAGTGGTGCAACTATTATAAAAAAAAAAAAAACATTTTCCATTATCAAATTGGACTCTCTTTTTCTTTTTTGCGTTATAAAATTCCACGCGTGCTTTATAAAATATAATAAATTAAAGTGTTTGTTGCACTAAAATATTAAACAAAATATTTCTTGTATTAACATATTAAATGGCATATTTACAATGAGTATTATTAAATCTTTATTACAGTAAAAAATATTGAAAGCATTTTTAAGTTAGAAATAAAAAGTATTTACTACTTATTTTAAACTATTAATGTGATAAAAAAAACTATATTATATAATTTTAAAAAAATAGTGGTCATAAAATAGTCTTTAATTTTTTTTACTAGAACATTAATTGACATTGACTACTGTATTAATAAACTATAACTCAAACATAAATATAAATAATATATTGAAAAACTTTATTCAACTCAACTGAATTTAAATTGTTATTTAGTTTCACAAAAATATAAGCTTATTCGCAAAGAAATAAAATTAAATTAACTAACATGGTTAACAGTTTCAAAGTTAAGTATTTTACTTGTAACTTATCCATTCTGAAGTAAATATAATTTTATTCTTCAAAAAACTTAAATATTTTAATGTTCTTAATTTTAATAAATTATTAATTATATCATTCATTTTTTTCAAATTAATTACATACAAATATTTTTGACAGAAAAAAAGTAATGTGTATATATATATATATATATATATATATATATATATATATATATATATATATATATATATATATGTATGTATGTGTGTGTATTAAAAGACACATTATTTAATTAATCACTTGAATAAATATCTTATCAAAAATAGAAATTACACTAATCTCACTTTATGTTGTGATAAATGACACTCGCAATCCCTTTTGATTTAAACTGTAATTTAATTTTTGAAAAATCAAATTTTTATTTATTTTGTATAAATTTTAAATAATTAATATTAATTACATCATTTATATGTATTTTATTATTAAAAAAATTATAAATTTATTTATCTATTTTTGTCAATATTATTCATTTTTTTCTTACCATTTTTCTAAAATGAGAATTTTCATTTTCATTTTAAATTAATAGACATGTTTCTATTAAAGAGAAACTAAATACCATTTATATTAAGAATAAGAATATATGTGCATATTCAGAAATGATAGGTATCGGTAAATATCCAATTTACCATTAAAAGGGTGTGAGTGGCAAGGCAATCATAAAGATATTGAAAATTGGGATTTCAAAAAAATATGTTCTCATATCTTCGGACAAAATATGCAATGAATAGAAGATGGATATTTTAAATGGATATCCACAGGTAATGGGTACCAGTATTTTTTATACTTATATGGTAATGAGATGGGTATGAATATTATAGTATATATATTCCTAGATACATGCACCTGGTATACACTAATTTAAATTAAAAAAATAAATAAACAATATAATTAAAATATTAACACATTGATTTTGAATGAGTTACTTTTTATCAATTGGTTTAAAAAATTTTCATTCCTTTGCAAACTTTCATTCAACACTATCTAAAAGGGTTATTTGAACTTTATTTGAAATTTGTAAATGTTATGTATTGTATTTTATTAAATTTATGGTTAAAAAATATTGTAAAATATTTCAATTTTTTCTTTGTAAATATTCGCAAATACCCATGAATATACGTAAATATTAAAAAATATGTGAAAAACCGCATAACGAATATTTGTACCAATATGAAGATGTGTACGAGACAAATATTTATCTACCCATAATGTACTCACTTAGTTGACATCAACAGTGAAAACTATAGTGCTACTGAACTTGTTTTATTATAGTAAAAAGTAATAAAATTAATGATAACATTTTTATTATTATAAAATTAAATATAATTAATATTTATAATTTAATTGTAATGAGTTTTTATTTATTTTTTAATTTAAATTGTTAAGTTTAGAAACGGATGGTCAAATTGAGAAAAATTATTAAATTTAGAAAATAACGGTTCTTTGAAAGCTATAATTAGTAAAACAAGTATTTTATTTTAAAAAAATTTAGTTTAAAAAACAAAACTGAAAAGAAAATATGGACCAAAATATATATATATATATATATATATATATATATATATATATATTTAAATATATATATATTTTTTTTTTATAATTAGTCTTAATGACTTTAAATAAAATTGTAACGGAATCACGAATAACATAGCCTAAGAATAAGATAATTAATATTTTATTGTAAATTAAAACTCCAATCAATTTAGAAAAAAGTTATAAGAATTGAATTTAAAATATAAAAAAATGAAAATACATTCTTATTATAGTTAGATATCGATTTATAAGTACATGACTCCATATAGTTGCTATAGTACAAGTCATATTCTTTCTTTATCTCTCATTTAAGAGTCTCTTCGTAAACTAATAAATATAATATTTTTTATTATGATAAAATATTTATAATTTTACTTTGACATCTCACTAAATAAAAAATCACAATTGATAAAGCAATTATTTAGATTTATTGGGACAATGGTCGGACTTACTGTGGACTCACGATCATCACATGTGAGTTGGCTGTTTCTTTGTGTAATTCAACTGACATGGATTGGAGCAAAGTGCCAAGAAGGCTAAAAAGGTAAACTAATTTCACAACTTAAGGTAAACGTGTTGCTATAAGTGGCAGTGATAAGGAAACTTCAATCAACCAAAAATTGACATTCACAATTCGTAATAATAATACTTTAATTATATTAATTTTATTTTAATTAAAAAATTATAATATATATTATTATATTAATTATAAGGAGTGTCAAAATATTATTTTTCATCCTAAATTAATGATAATACTTACCTGACCAAGTGTGGCGTTGGGAAGTTTGTCTCTGAGGGAGTCCTCAAGTTCCTTCCCCACAGGAGCGGCGCCAGACATTATCATTCGAATCGAGGAAAGGTCGTAACGCTGCAAATCTGGACTCTTCGCAACCGCCAGAATGATGGGTGGCACAAACGGCGCCACACTCACTTTGTGTTTTTCCACCAGCTCCAGCATCTTCACCATATCGAATTTGGGCATTATCAAAACTGCAGCCCCAACCCGAAGGGAACAGAGCAAAACAGTGTTGAGGGAATAAATATGGAACAGTGGAAGCACGCACAACACCACGTCCTCGCTACGTATATACAGATTAGGGTTCTCTCCGTCCACTTGTTGCGCCACGCTCGTAACCATCCCCTTGTGCGTTAGCATCACTCCCTTCGGAAGCCCCGTCGTTCCTGAAGAATACGGCAGCGCAACCACGTCGTCCGGGGATATTTTAACGCCGGGAATGTCATTCTCGTTTGCCTCCGTTAACTCCGAGAAGTGAAGGTAACCTTCCAGCGCCGCGTCAACGCACATCACTCTGACGTCGTTTTCCCTCGCGAAATCCTTCACTTTGTCCACGTACGACGCTTGTGTTATGATGAGTTTGGCGTTGGAGGCCGCGGCTTGCTTGGCCACCTCCGCCGGAGTGTAGAAGGGGTTAGCGGTGGTGACGGTGGCGCCGCAGAAGGAGGAGCCCAGGAATGCGAAGACAAACTGGGGGCAGTTCTGGAGGAGAAGGAGGATGACGTCGCCGTGCTGGATGCCGAGTTTGTGGAGGCCGGCGGCGACTCTGCGAGCGTTGAGTTGGACGTCGGCGTAGGTGAAGCAGTCTCCGGTGGCGGCGTTTATGAGGCAGGGTCGGTGGTTGAATTGGGTGAGGTTTTGGAAGATGTAAGTGTGGAGAGGGAGGTGCGTGGGAATGTAAATGTCGGGGAGTTTGGAACGGAAGATGAAGTCGTGGTTGTGGTGTTGTGTAGATTGTTGTTGTTCCATTTTGGTTGTGGTTGCTACGTTGTTGGTTTGGGTTGTGGAGAATGTGAATGGGAGTGAAGATGAGAGGGTAGAGGGGAAAAGAATGTGATGAGGAAGTTGTTGTTGAGTTACTTGTGTTGTAGTTTCATGCGTGAGTCTTGGACATGTTAGTGCATTTAGGCCGTTTTCAATTTAGAATATAAGATAAGCGAAATAATTTTTTGACTACTAAATTTTGACAATTTTCTCCTATAATTTTATTTTTTAAGTAATTTTTTATTTTTCTATTTTCTCATTTTCAATATTTCAAAATCTCTTAGAAAATGACACATCATGTTTTAAGAGAAAGTTGTCAAAATATCATTCTTCACAAGATAAATTTGTCTTTTAAGTATAAAGATAAGATATTTTTTTTAGTGAATTTAGAGGATAAAATAAATAAATTTATAGATGAATTTTATAAGAATCAGAAAGTTATTTGAGTGATGTAATAGATTAAATAAAATATTACAATAGATAAAAATTAAAAATTATTAAAATATTCTTGATGGAAAAATAAAATAAAATAATCATTAATATTAAAATTTAATAATATTTTAATTATTATTAATTATTATACATATTTATACATATTTTATTATTTTTTAATTATTATATATACATACTATTAATTATTATTATTATTATTTTATATTATCAATCATTGTATTTTTAATAATATTTTAATTATTATACATACATACAATGACGGAACTATGCATGGAGAGGGGAGCCACGACTCCCCCATTTTTTTGGAATTTATTATATATATATATATTTTTTAAATTATATTTATATATTATTTATATTAAATTTATATTATGGAAATTATAATAAAAGATAAAATAAAAAAATTAATGGAAACATTGATCTATAAAAGAGATTATGATTTTTTTTTGTTATAGGATTTTTTCACCGTGTAAATTATCATGAAAGTGTGTGAAGAGAAATAAATATAAAGAGATAGATGGGAAAACAGAGGTTGGGGAATTGGGAAACACATAGATTGAGATTGAAGTAATTCTCACATGATCTCACAGATCAAATTTAGTATCTTATTATGATTTATGTATGTTTATTAATCTTTTTAGGATGTTTCTCCAAATTAAGTTTATCTCAAATTAGTATAAACTTAATTATGATTTTAGGGATTCTTTTATAAAAATGGTAGTAACCCTAATTATACTTTTTCCTAAATTATTATAACCCTTAATTATGAAAGTTAGGGATTTTGTGTTTTCTGCTACTTATGGTAAATTTTCTTTTTTTAAGTTTTGAAATTTATACTGTGTTGCTTATTTAATTAAAGTGGTATAAGTTTTGTTATGTCTTGTATTGTGATAATTGTGATTTGTAAATATAAATTTTATTTTTTTCTAAATAGGTGAGATATGATAAATTTATATTAGAAACATTATGATAAAGAGTAAACAAATTAATTCTTTTTTTAAAGAAGGAGCTTTTTGATAAAGATGAAAAAATGCATATATGTTAACTAAACTTTTCATGAGAACCAAGAATTCAAGACAATGAAAATCAAATCTCTAAAGTTCCTAGAATTATATATAATGAATTTAAAAATTTATTAGAATACGATCCGGGAAAAGCGTCTCCAAATTTGACAATACCCACAAAATCAAATTGATGAGGTACAAAGGGCTTATATAAAATGATATTATGGTTTGGTATCATGATATAATAACAAATAATACTCATATTTTTTTATATTATACTATTATGTGTTTGTTTTAAGCAGATGAAATGAGAAGAAAAAATGAAAAACTTTTTTTTTTCTAACTAAAAAAAAATTATATATAACAAATTTAATTTGACACCTCTAAATTTTTTCTCCAAGTTCCGCCTCTACATACATACATATTTATATATATATATATATATATATATATATATATATATATATATATATATATATATCGAATATTTTATATATTATGTTATCTTTATCATAACTTTTTATTTTTTTATAAAAATTAATTAATTAATATTTAAACAGTAAAAAAATGGATATGTTATGAGTATGAATATAGGTATGAGTATGATAATATACTCGTTATCCAGTAAAAATAGACATGAGATAAAAATTTAATATCCGTATTAAGACGAGTATGATTTTTTATATACATTATCCGATAACAAAATTCGTCCATATCCCACCCCGTTGACATTCTTAATTCTCGTACAAATTATACAGTCATTCATATGTGCAATCTATCCTACCCGATCAAAGTATTAAAGTTTGTCAAACAAAACTGATTAACTTAGTTTAATACGTCATTAATTTCCATCAATAAAATACGTCATTAATGTAATTGAATTTGAATCATAGAAGAAAGACAATGGTGTCATGAAAACAATTATAATTTGTAAAACTATACAATTTAAAAAGTAGGAGAGATAAATAACAAACAAAAAGATAACTATAGAGCTTCTTATAATATGTCCAGAATTTGTTATAATTTCGAATCAAAAAGTTGTAACTACATATATATATATATATATATATATATATATATATATATATATATATATATATATATATATATATTGACAAAGTCAGTTGTTATATGATGCAGTCATTATATAACACCGAATACACAACCATTTCATAATTATTTATATTAACATACGATGAAAAATTCTCACTTCATTTACACAAAATTATATTTTTTATTTTAGTTTACAGGTACCAAGTTTATAATAAAACCAGTACCAGTATATAAAAATATAAAAGAGAAAAATAAGAAATCGTCAGACAGTGAGAAGAGATTTACGCCTAAATTAGGAAAAAATTGTTCACGTTTTATACACAATTAAGTTATAAGTTTTTAATTTTATACTACCGACTTCAATACAATATGCCACAAATAATACACTAACTATTTTATTTTTATTAAAGTAAACATAGTGGATGCCGCAGTATTTTTTAAATATGGATAACATTACATTTTAAAGGATAAAATTTGAATTATAAAATGTTGACACAAAAGAGTAAATTTTCTTTATATATAATTATAGATATGATAAATAAAATAAAAAATTATAATATATATATAAATTAAGGTTAAATATGTTTTTGATGATTTATTTTTTGTTAAAAATTAGAATTAGTTTCTCCTCAAAACTTTGGTCCAATTAAGTTTTAAAACTTTAGAAATGTATGAATTTATGTCTTTTAATAAATTGTTGTGAAGTTCATTTGACATCTCAAACGTCTTTCATGCTAACATTTCAGTTGTTTATACCGTTTAACATAATTATGCTTCAATGTTAGCTGAAAAAATTATTTGAAACATTAAATAATCAAAACAAAATTTAGTTAAAATGATTAAATTTACACATTTCTAAAGTTAAGACACTAAATTAGACCACAATTTCAAACATGGACTAATTTCAATTTTCATTCAAAGTTAATGACGAAACACATATTTAATTCTATAAATTAATTTGTTTATATTTATAAACCGTCCACTGATAGTATAATAATAAATCCGGACATAAACAATCAATTTCTGGTTGAGAATATTAAAATATTAAAATATTAAGTTAAAAAAGTTATCAGAATATTAAAATAATAATTATTAAGTCGATATTTTTTTCCAGTAGAGTTAAAGTATCAATTATTTAACGAAATAATTAAATATATAATATAAATTACTAATTATGATTATCGTTAATTAATTTAATACAAATAATCGAAAAAGTAATAATAGGTTAACTCCAGAATATAATACTTGTTTAATCATTTAAAATATTAATATCTCAATTATCTTTTTATTTTGAATTTAAAATGTTGATCTATATCTATAACTATATATAAAGGGGATTCCCTCTTTTGTGTCCACATTTCATAATTCCAATTTTACCCTTTACAATTTAATTATTTATTAAAATTTTAAAAATTAACGGTTAATTTTACAAGTTTTTA
>Ga0214542_1000039_pt1 | contig 156907 bp, 74 predicted proteins | sample CNSS1metaG_FD_160096 | JGI IMG/M metagenome (GOLD analysis project Ga0214542, IMG submission 160096) | Root nodule microbial communities from cowpea collected in UCLA plant growth center, Los Angeles, California, USA - CNSS1 | ecosystem: Host-associated > Plants > Roots > Nodule | place: USA... | reverse complement strand
GAAGGAAAAAAAAAAAAAACAAAAGAGCAAACGATGGGTCTTTCAAAAGATGATAAAAAAAATACAACAATTTGTAATTGATGTGATATTTGTAATATATTTACCGTTTGTTTGGATGAGACAATTAAAGAGGGTGATCATTGTACAATGCATTTCAATATCTCAAAATTATTGAAATGCTTCTTCTAAACACAAGATAACTTAACAACAGTAAATTTTACTATACATAACTTCTGATATCATTTAATCATCTGAAAAAGCGAAGTTTTATGTTTTGTGTTTATAAAACATAGATAAACGCAGGATGATGATGAAATGAAATGAAAGATGATGGTTGCGGAAAATGGTGGAAAGTTGTGGCATCAATCGATGATCTGAGTTTGTCTGTTTGAGGGAAATGTGTGTAGGGGTGTCCCACAGATCACGTGCATGAGGATGCACAAGACAAAGGACTGGTCATTTACAATCTCTTCTAATCCCCTCTCAGCCAATCATCATCTATCCCTCACGTGGGACTCTTGACCCTACCTCTCTTCCCTCTCATATTATAAACCATTTTTTATTCCCTTTCCCTCTGCATTAAATCTTCTTCACATTTGCACCTTCTCTTCCTCTCTCACTGCTATGGGAGAGCCTTCTCATTCTTCTGCTTCTTACATTCACATGGTAACTAATCACACTTTTCATTTTCTCTTCTTTTTCTTCTTCTTCTTCTTCATCTTTCTACCAATTTCTACAGGTGCAGCACCTCATTGAGAAGTGTTTGATCTTTCACATGTCAAAGGAAGAATGCATGGAGGCTCTCTCCAAGCATGCAAATATCAAGCCTGTCATAACTTCCACTGGTATTATCTTTTCTTCTTTAAGCTTCACAAACAACATTTTCAACTCTTTACACAACATTAAACAGATATACATGATCAGATCATTTCAGAGTGTAAAAAATTACTTTCAACACTTTATTATTCTGTGTTTTCACCCCTTGTTACTTGCTCATTCGATTTTCATTTGTTAACTAGTTAAAACCTTCAATTCCTTGCTTCCAGAATTTATAAAGCCACTACTTGTGACTAGGACTTTGCAAGCTGACAAAAACACTGATACTGTTAGATCAAATAATTCATTTCTTCACATCAGACATGTTTTTCAAACTTTTTGCTCTATTTATATATTATGCTTCAATTCAACCTTGAAATTTTTCCTAGGTTATAATAATTAGAAGCTTCTTAGAGTTCTATGCAATTAAATCAGACAAGTAATACTTTGTATTACTCTTTACCATTTTTTCAATTGAATTTAGCACTTATATTATAACCTAGCTCTTATTAAACTCTGTGCATCACTTGGATTCCAAGAGATTTTAATCAAAGACTGTATAATACTGAGATTTATTTTTCTGAATGAATTATTATACCACAAAAGTTAAACTTATGTGAGAACAACCATACCAATTAAAGATCAGAGCATATCAATGTTATTTTTCCCCTCTTGCTCTGAGATGTTTACCATTTTTTAATAAACTTCTCAGCAAACATAACATGATACAATCAATTATTTTTCTTACAAGTTAAAAGTAATTTATATGCATAAATGAAAGAATCCAACAAATTAACTTTACCTTATGAAATAAATTCATTAACTTCTCCTTTCCTTGGTTTGTAAAAGTTTTTTAATTCTATAACTACTATACAAAAACAGTATCAACTATTGAATGCAACATATACATATGTAAGATTTGAACTACAATGTCCTTCACTGTACTTATGTTTTCTCCTTGAAATCTAAGAATTAAAAAAACACATATGTTTGAGTTCACTAATTTTTAGTAACCATAGAAAGAATCCAAGAAGAAGAGAAGGAGCATGCACGTGCATATATGACAGTCACGTTTGTGAGAACCACACATGACGATGGCATATCCGTACATTAATTGAATGAACATGTTTTGTGTGTGTACATGAATGCATATATGTGTGTGTGTGCAGTGTGGAATGAGCTAGAGAAAGAAAACAAAGAATTTTTTGAGGAGTATGCGAAAGCTAAGAGTAAAGAGGACCGAATGTCGGAGGAAGAGACAAGCCAAATGATACAGAAGATGATATCAGATTCCACTAAAGGTGCTGCCAATGACTAAGCAGCACCATTGACAATGATTTCACCTTTCTCTCTGTTCTCCTTAGCTTCACCACCATGCATGCATAAGTGGTCCCTGCAACTTTCCATTAAACATATGCTGTTACAATCTTATGTATGTAATCAAAATGGGGTTCTCACATACGGAACAAGCACGGATCTATACTCTAATAGTGTAGTGTGGTCCTCTCTCTACTATCTTTTAGGACAACGATAGTTTCATATTCACTTGCTTTTGACCATCGTTTTAATAATATATTTCCACTTCAACTTCATTCATATATTCATATATATTCTCAGTTATTATTTTCTCCAGTTTTTTTATATTATCAAGATATTATCATACAGTACTGATAAAGGGTGTTTGAGTTAGCAAATAACAGCGTGCCATATCAGCATGTGAAAGATTTCCCTGTAATTTGATTTGAGATAACAGTTATATATAAAAATTAATATTATAAGATGTGGCTGATGTGGCTGATGTGGCAAATGCTGACATGTGTGTGTCTGTTACACATATACGATAATCACAAAAACAACTCACTGTAAGGTCAACATTATGCAACAGGAATATCTCCTTGTTGTGATCATTCCCAGTCCTGTTGTGTATGCATGATGAGTGAGTGACCCGGTTCTGTCGTCGAGGACTGAGATTAGGGTTTGTGTCTTGTCGTATCATTTGATTATTAGTATAAAAGTGGAATGCTAGAGAAAGAGGAAGAGGGTCCCCAGAAACTAACATTTCTTGTTAAAGAATAGGTTTCTTCTTTGGAATATATATATATACCGTCCCACATTGAACAAATATGCAGTCTTCATACATCAGTACACACATAAAAATAAAGAATAATACTGTAAATTTTTTAGTACATGTCAAAAATTAAGTTGAAGTTATAGTAAAGAATAATTATCTGTTTAAGATATAGATCATAGATTTAAAGTATAAATGGTTATAATTTTGTTTTAAGTTATTTGAATAATATTTTTAATATATATATATATATATAATATAATATATAAATTAGATGTATTATCTATATTATCAATGAGTTGAAAGAATGACTTACTTATGTTTTCCGTACATTAATTAAAACTGGTTTTCTTATTTACTACTTTCAGATCAGAAGACAATGAGAAATATTGTTTCATATTGGTGTGACACAGAAATAAATATAAACTTTAATGATTAAGTCTCTTTGAATTTTTTTTTCTTTATATAGGAGAATGAAAAGAGGATTGAAATTTTTGTCCCATACATACACACACACACATATATATATATATATATATATATATATATATATATATATATATATATATATGTCAGTAATTGTTTTATATGCAGTCTGATACAACATATAAAAATCTTTAGAAATGTTGGGTCAGCTAAAACAATGGAAACAGACACAGTAAGTTGAAATGATGTCTTTCACCCTAAACCTTTAAGATGGTGCAAATGTTGGAAGCAATTGCCACAGTTTTCACTGTCTGGTACAGTGCAAAACTACAAACTACTGTGGCTGATGAATATTACAGTAAAATGCAAACATTGCAATGTTCACCTGTCTTAAAAATGTGGATAATATTTTAATATATAAGCATTTTTTTTTTACTTTTCTATATAAATTACATGTTAATGACCTCTAAAAATTAGTTTTAGTGTAATATATAGGTTTTGGAGGTGACAATTAATTGTGTAAATCAAGTGTTTATGAGAATTTGAGAGTGAAATGGTGAAAGAAATTAGATTGTGTTTGATATTTGTTACTCTTTGCTTAAATGTGTATTATTATATCAAAACTAACAATGCTTATCTTCTTGGATTTTAAACTAATGAAATGATAAAAGAAATTTAAAGAATTAATACTATAATCTTCCCATATACAAACATTTTGAAACCCTAACAAGAAACTGGAAACAAGAATATGTTTACTATGGAAGTAAATTTACTCTAACTGTTGTCTGTGGTTATTAATGAAATACAAATTGTTATTATTCATCAGAAAATATCTTATCTGAAGTATGTTGAAGTAAGAGCAGGGAAGCTAAGGCTTGGCAAGAAAACAAAGTTTTAAATTGCTTAAAAAAGTTGCAGATTTGATTCATTGACACCTGTCTGATGGAGCAAGATCCCACTTGTGAAACTGAAAGCCATGGATTTTTAGATGTTCCCTTCTCTGGTTTTCATCTCATGAAGATGAAATTTTAAATTCTTGTGTGGCAAATGCTGATTGGTTTAGGTATATATTCTGTATTAATTGATATGCATATATGCGACATCAGAGATTTAAAAAAAAAAAAAAGACAAACATGCATGCATAGGTCTGAATCAGTGACACACCCATATCCTAAATAAGAACATTTGTCTGATTGCATGAACACAGAACATACATCAACTCACAAATACAAACAATGCTAATTTATTGATGACACTTCCACCACTTGTATAATAACTACAAACAAAGTTATTTCACACCATCTCAGTAACCAACTTTTTTCAAGTGTCATCCTACCAGCACTATCTCTATGTAATGCAAGTAATCTAGTTCAATTCAACCACCTGAAACTCTAATTAGGTTAAATAACTTCAACTTGTAATTTTACTGCCGAACTCCTATAATAAAAGAAGTTATATACACTTCTTTTCTCCTTAAGTATAGATTGTTGTTGTTTTTGTGTTAAAAAGTCGACTTTAATAATTTAATTTTACAAAATCAATGATGAGATAACAAACTTGGTTATGATAGAATTTAATCTTGTAAGTGATATTAATTGTTCCATGACAGAGGTCAAGTGGACTAAGTTACAACTGAATCGTAACGTTTGGGTTTGTGTTACACTCTTAGGTAAAAAGAGTTGCGCCTTAATTAATGGCTATAGCTTTTGTCCTAGTGATAAGCGCTCGATCGCCAAGTGGACCAAGTCACAATCTAAGTGAAATTCCTAGTAGGACAATTGTTGAGTGAGAAATTGTTGCATATGACATCAATTGTCCCGTGGTAGATGTCAAGTGAGCCAAGTCACAACCGAATCGTAACGTTTGAACTTGTATTACATTCTTAAGTAAAAAAAATTACATCCTGATTAATAAATTAATAAGTATAGCTTTTGTCCTGGTGGTAAGGACTCGATCGTGGCATCTAACTTGTAAATTAAGTTTTGTATGTACTTATTGTAAATTACCTCTAGAGACTTCCGACCATTGAACAAGAACAGTAAAATTATTATGAGTCACGGTTGAATTGGAAATCTGCATCACACGTCATGATTTGACAATTTAAAATCTTCATGTACCTTAAAATAGATGTGGGACAGGAGAAAGATTCCCGTGACCACCCCAGGTGAAGTAGACACAAAGCATGTCAAAATTTAGTAATAATAATAATAGTAGAAGTAGTGAAAATAGAATCTTCATAAATGAATGAATGAAATGTAGACAGAAATCATGAAGCAACATGCAGAAATAGACACAGAAGATGGAAAACGACGAAGAAGGGTTTGAAATCCGTGAAATGTAGGTTTTGCATTGCATTGATATGTGTGTAGAAAGTGAGATTCCTCTTCTCTTGTAGTTTGTCTCATTGCTTATCTTCAACCATGGCGTGTCTAAGTAGCAGCTAGAAGAAATCATGCAATTTTGTAATCTCTTCGACCAATGGCTTTCCCACTACTATATCTTTTCATCCAACAACAACAACCTCAAACCAAGATCTTTCATCAAAAATCTAATAATTCTCATATATGGCCAAACAAAATTCCTGCTTTTTTGCTCATACCATGCTTCTCATAATTTTGTCTTTCCGTACATGGATCTATATCAACACAAACACACAGTTTCTGTGATTTTTTTTTCTTTTCTTTGCTAAATAGGCCGTACGACAGGGAGTTTATTGTAGTCATCCAAGGTCTTTAGTTTTAGTGTCAGATGAGAAATCTGTGGCTAAAAGTGCTTTTGTTTTAGTGAAAATTAGTCTTTTGTTAAGGTAAGAGCAATTATTTCTGTCAGATGTGGTTAAAAGTGCTTTTGTTTTAGAGAAAATGGAGAAGAGTTTTCAGTTGTTTGTTAAGGTAAGAGCAATTATTTCTGTCAGATGAGATATCTGTGGTTAGAAAAGTGCTTTTGTTTTAAGGAAAATGGAGAAGAAACTTTGGTTGTTTGTTAAGGTAACAGCAATTATTTCTGTCAGATGAGATATCTGTGGTGAGAAGTGGTTTTGTTTTAAGGGAAAACATAGAGGAGACAACAATGGCTGAAATTTTAAGTCTGAGGTGCAAGTTAAGTAATATATAAAAATTATCTTGAAGTTTATTCACAATTTTGATATCTTTTACATAATTTTAATTAGTCGGATGATATCCACTCTTATTTAGATATGTCAGTTTGATAGTTATTTTTAAAGATGTGTCAATTGAGTCTCAACTTTTGAAAAAATGCCTCAATTAGGTCATTTTCAAAAAAAAAAAATATTAACACCATTAACGATATTGATATTTAAAATGAATTACAAAATTAAGTATTGATATTTATATTAAAATTTAGTGATAAAAGTCATGAATTAAGTTAACAACTTTAGTAATTTTTGTCTGAAAAAAACCTGATTAAGACATTTTTTTCACAAGTTTGGACTAGATGGACACATTTTTAAAAACGGATACCAAACTGACACATCTAAACGAAAGTGGGTACCAACCGATTAATGAAATCTTTTATATAATATTGATAGTTATCGTCAAATTTGTCTGTTAATTTTTTTTAAAATAAAATTTATATATTGTATTTAGATTTTGCAAGTTTTTCATATTTTTTTGTATGGAATGATAATATGAAAGTTATAAAATCTTATTCTTAAATACAATTTAGCAACTTAATTACATTTTTAAAATTTATTTATTTTTGTAAAAGTTTACCATACCCATAAAATACTATATCATTTTTCTTGAAAATCATAATCATGTTTTGGACTCGATATATAAATGTGCAAAACTGGAATGAGAACAAAGGATGCTGTCCATTGTCAAGTTTTCGTTTAGGAAAACTCCAATTCTTGTTTTCCACTTGCCTCATAATTTAACCTATCTCTAATTGCCGGTGTCCTAGGTTACACCTTCAAATAATTCACAAATATTGGAAATTTTGTACTAACCAGAGATAAACACATTATCAAATCGATTTCTAAGATTAAGTACAACTTAAAAAAGAAGAATATTTCGATTTTTAAGAAAAGAAAAAAGAAACTGTTTTCACTCACTAATTTTATTTATACATAGAAGTCAATATAATGATATAACGAAAAGGAAAATTATACTTTGATTCTCATTTTTTATTTACATTATTTATTTTCTGATGTCACTTAGTGTGAATCATTAATTCTTTCAAAAAAAAAATAATAATATATTAATCAACTATTCACACTAAATTACGTCAAATAAAAATGATAAAAATAAAAAAATAAAAATCATAGTATCATTTGTCCGGATCGAATCACGAAGACGTAACTTAAAAAATTGGCATGAATTTGTGAAACACGAGTGTCAGAGAATAGGAAGGGAATAAAAAACTGGAAAAAAATCTTATGCGACAGGAAGTACCAAGATTCAACTCCAACGTTGTCTTGATGACAGCTAAAACCTTTCCTTTCACACATTTTTCTGTCCGATCAATGATGCTCTCTATTCGGCCTCTCAAGTAGTCACGGTAAAGTGGATTCGGGTCGGTACGTCTATTTGTCTACAAAGGACATTTCAAATTTGCTAAATTAACTTAATTGATCTAATTTCTTAAAACAAAAAAGGTTCTTTAACGACCATTATACAACTTATGTAAGAGAAAATGATCATAAAAAAAGTAAGTTTTAATTTGTAAAAGAAAAAGTAAAGGAGTTGACTGATGAACAGTTAAAATTAAATGGCGTAAAACATTGGAATCAAGATTTTAAACTGCTCCTTTGGAAGTGATTGGTCGATCCGACACACCAAAGCAAAAATGATAACAAAAAAGGTAAAATAAAAAATGAATACATAAAGAAATTATATTCATGACAATTACTTCATTTGTAGTTTCTTCATCTGATGCAAAGATAAGGTTACTATATGAATCAATAACATAACCCGTGTAAACATTTGAGAGATGAAAAATGACTGGAAATTCTTTCCTTCCAATCACTGTAATTTTTCTTTCACTTTGAATTCCCTGTTCTGCATAATTCCACACCCAAAACTTAAAATTAATGTGGAATGTAAAGTGTGATAATGATTCAAATAACATGACACTAATAGATCTGAGAGATAGAGTGTCTCTCATGTCAACTAATATAATCCTTAAACAAGTAATGGAGACTTAGAAGAGAAAAAATGGAGATGCATCATGGATAAAAATGGCGACACCTAACCCAAAAAGGTTATGCAATTGCCAGCATAGTTCAAAAAGTGTGCGACGAAATTAAGTCCCACATCGGTTGGGTACTTGTTCTGACTCAAAATCTAGATTATAAATGTGAGGAAACCGTGATCATATGAATTTATTTGTGGTATAAGATTTGTGGATTGTTCAAATTTAATAGAATAAATTGAAATTAATGGTTCTAATTTGAGTTGACATGATATTAGTTATGTAATTTTAGCTTCAAATATAATAAAAACTCACAATCTTACGATAAATGTATTATATTTATAATTTCTTGAAACCCGTGTTTTTTTTTTTTGTAACTTCTTTATTTTCTTAAAGAAAGTAACATAATTAAATTTATTTTTGAATAAATAAGTTTTGAATTTGTTTTAATAATAATATATAGGAATGACGAGGAAGCAAAAGACACCGACAATATACTAAATATTACAAATTTATTCATTAAATAGTAAATGTACCAAAATATTTTTATATATAGATTATAGGATATATGATTATAGGTTTAGAAATTTGTTTTGAATGATGTTGGAATAAATAAATAATTAAAATAAAATAAAGTTAGCTTTTTTTTTTGTCAAATTTTATTAAAATATTTATTAAAATTTTATTAGAAAATATAATTTTTTAAAATTGTTTTTAAAAGTTAAAATTATGTAAAATATTCAATTGTGATGATTGAATAAAGTTAATAGTATTAATTTAATAATAAAATGATAAATAAGTTTTAATGTATATTTTTTAAAAACTAAAATTATAAACAATAACAAATATATTAAAATATAAAATAGGAATATAAGTTAAACATAATCTAATATTTATTAAAATATAAAATAATAAATATTATTGAATAGATGAAAGAAAAACTCATTGATGCTAAACAAACCAAAGTTGTCAAATGATGGAGAAGCATAAACAATAAGATAAAGGGCGAGCTAGTATGCTTTAATATATGATTAGGCTTGGATAATAAATGTGCTTACACGATCTCAGTATTTCAGCAATTTTACATTACAGTAGTTAAATTTAATATTGTCTTAGGAGATTATTACAAAGGTCAAAAGTGCTTTTAGTAATTATGACATGCAATATACTTTGTTAATTACGGTTTAGATAGTGGTTGTATTTAACGAATGTAGTTGAAAGGTTTTGTCAAAAGATCTATAAATAGTCTTTGTACTATTCATTGTAAAAATACAAGTTTTAATATAGAGAGTATTCATCTAAAAGGATTTGTTTGTGAACAAATTAATATTAGAGCTTGATAGCCTAAGTGTCTGAGTGCTTAAGGAAAAGTGTGAGAGTTGGAGAATTTGAGCGAAATGGTCAACTTAGCAGACAACATGCTCTTGCCTGAGTTATTAAAAGGCATAAGCTATGACAACTGGAGTCCGCAAATGAAGGTCCTCCTTGGTTCCTAATAAGTATGAAAACTAGTTGAAAATGGACACCAAGAACAAGAATATATTGAAGAACAAATGATTGCCAAACTTGTTGCGTTAAGAGCAATGTGGATAAAGGACAAAACAACTTTGTACATGCTATACTGAGCAGTTGATGAGTTCGACTTTAAGAAGATAACAAATGCTAAATCTTCAAAAGAAGCGTGAGATATTTTGGAGAAGACATATAAAGGATAATCGTGTGAAACAAGTCAGACTTCAAACCCTTAGAAGCGAGCTTGAAAGCATGAGGATGAAATAGGCATAAGGGGTTGTCAAGTATGTCTCGTGTTGAGACCATGGTGAATCAACTCAAAAGAATTGAAGAGATGCTTCCCACTTGCTGAGAGGTGGTGAAAATCTTGAGGTTGTTAACCGACGACTTTAAGTATATTGTTTGCGTAATTGAAGAGTCCAAAGACTTGACAATGCTTTCGGTGCAAGAGCTTATTGGGTGGTTTGAGATTCATGAGCAGGGAAGAAGGAAGAAGAAGGATGAGTCTCTTGATCAAGCACTTCAAGCAAAGACAACCATTAAGGAGAAAAGGGTTTCTTATACTCAGAACACTCAAGACTGCGGTGGTAGAGACTGAGGAGGATATGACAAAGGGAAAGAGAAATTCGATCAACAAAACTAATGTGGTTGAGGACAAGGTAGAGGTCGTGGAGGTAGTAGTCGAGGAGGGCAGGCAAACAACTCATGGGGAATGAAACTGAGATGATTGAAGGGTTTAAAAATTTGATGAAGAAGGAGTGTGAGATGGCTGACTTGGGTCTAGTGAGAATTTTCTTTGTTTGGAAGTTGTTCAGGGAGAGAGACATTTTTGTGTCATGAGAAAGGTATGCTAAGGAGGTATTGAGAAAGTTTAAGATGACAAATTGCAACCTAGTTTCCACCCCTATGGAACCTAGTACAAAACTTTCTAAGTATGGAGATGGAGACCGAGTTAATACAAGCAAATACTGAAGTTTGATTGGAAGTCTTAAGTATCTTAAAAATACAAACTAGATTTAATGCTAAGTGTTGGAATAACAAGTCGGTATATGGAGGAGTCGAGATATACTTATTGGAAGACACTAAAGAGAATTTTAAGGTATGTGAGATGAACAATGTCACTTGGCCTAATATATACTACTAGGATGGATAATTACCGACTAGTTAGCTACTCGAACAATGATTAGTGTGGAGATGTTGATGACTGAAAAAAAGGTCTGAATATGTATTCTTCATGGAAAGCACAACATTCACCTGACTTCCGAAGAAACAACCAGTTATAACATTGTCAATTTGTAAAGTCGAGTACGTTGTAGCATCCTGGAGTGTCTACCATGTAGTTTGGCTTAGAAATCTTCTAAGCAAGTTGGAGTTGAAGTAAGAAAAGGGGACTATGATTCGAGTTGATAACAAATCGGTCATTGAATTGGTGAAGAACCCGATCAATCATGAGAAAAGTAAGCATATTAAGAAGCCGAACACAAGTTGCGGATATATATGTTCACAAAGACATTGCAACCACTTTGCTTGGGAATATCTAGAAGATGCTTCGAATGAAAAATAAGAAAAATATTTAAGTTTATGGAAGAATTTTGTTAAATAAACTTAAATGCAAGTAGTTGCATTTAATAGTGTTGATATGATAAAGTGTCTTAAAAGAATTGAAAAAGTCTGGAGTGCTTCTAGTAATAATTGTGACATGCAATAGAAGCCATTAATTAGGGTTTAGATAGCGATTGTATTTAATAAATTTAGTTGAAAGACCTTACCAAAATGTCTATAAATAGTTATTGTACTATTCATTGTAAAAAAAGTTTTAATACAAAGAATATTTATTCAAAACAACTTATTTATCAACAATCACTAGTAAAAGACAAAGAGCTTTTATGATATTGAGGTCTTATGTATCATACATGTACAAACAATGAAATAAATTATGTAAGTATATTTTGTCTAACTTTTTTATTAGACAAACGAGAGAAAAATAAATCAAATAAATTATGTAAATATATTTTGTTTAACTTTTTTATTAGACAAACGAGAGAAAAATAAATCAAATTATAGACTACTTGACCATAGAGAATTCGATAACAGGTTGAGACTAACATTGTTGATTTATAATGAATTTTCAACAATAAAAATAACCACTCCACTCGGATTTCATCCTTCATCCTCCAGATGACAATATACAAAATTATGAAATTACCCATTTAACTATATCGATAACGACAGTACAACACAGAAAACAACGCCTCCCTGCCTCTAGTAACAACCCTCGGTGGTAGAATCTATCTGAGAATGTTTAAAAGCATTAGAAAAACACGGATCTATTCGCACAGACTTTCAAGTTCCTAGATCATGTACAAACTTATTAGATCTACATGTTCATTTCTAACCATCAACATTAGCATTGACACAAAAATGAAACAGAACACACCCAATTGCAGTTAAAGAAGAAACCTGAAAAGTAAACAACAAAATGGTAGAAAATCTTCGTTTTTGAAGAAAAAATAGAAAAACACAATAAAAAAAACAGATTAAAATGAAAAAACAGGTTTAGAAAAAAAAAATTGTGACAAACAAGAAATAAGTAGAAGAAAAAGAACAATACCAAACAACCAAAATCATTAAATCTTCTGACAACATAATTGTATTAGGACTCACAAAAAGAGAAAAAAAAACATATTAAAAAAAATTACAGATTACAAATATATGATATGTGACTAAATTAATGGGATTGGGAGGCCCGCCTTTGAGAGTTCTGCATAAGTAAGCAGCGTCAGCTCAAGGCCAGCCTATAACCCCTTCAAAAATTCTTGCACATCAGAATGAGTGCTGCAAGCAGCTCCCACTGCTTGCTTTGTTTTCCTTACTCATTAGTTTAAGGCAAGTTTTAGCATACATAGTTTCCTCATATTTATACGTCAGATATTGGGTCTGCACAGATACCCGCATCGATGTGGGACTTGAACGTTTTCTGAACTTAGACGTTTTCCAATGTTCTTGGTTCATTCTTTTCAGCATACCCCACCACAAGTAACTATTCAATTGGACTCTGAACAAGAAAGAGTCATTGTAGTTAGCTACTTAGCTTTTGGTCCCAAAGTCTCAATTAATTTCAACATTAGGATTTTACTTGAAAGAGCTTATTTTTACATGTAAAAGATTTATCATATTAAAATATTTTTCAATTTTTTGAATGAGTAATGCAGCATTCATTCAAATATAACTGATATCAAATTATTTTCTTGTATTTAACAGGAAAAAGTGGTGGTGTTTTCCATATGCTAAGATTTTTTACTGTAGATTGGGGTTTCCCTTATTGGTAAGTTGATTTGTATAGGTTCTGAAATTATGCATGCTCTTTGTTTGTTCCACACTTATATGATGTGTATAGAGAGTTGAATCACATCATGGATGTTAACTTGTGTGAATATCGAAGAATCATGTCAAGTCATGTCATTCATGGAATTTTTAATTCATAAAATGATAAGAAAAAAGAGATAGAATGAAGAACAAATCAACATGCTGATCATTTTTTATACAAATGAAAAACAATAATCTTTCCGTATAAAAGAATATCAAACCTATACCTATATGCTAACTCAAACTCTTCAAATACCTATGTCCTAATTCCAATTCTCAAAATTGACTCAATAAACCTCTCAAAATCCACTCAATGAAACTATACACCAATTGCACATACTATAAAAAAAAAATGCAATCTTTCAAAAATTCACAGAGGTAACTATCTCGTTTGCAAGCTCCTCTGTTACCAAATTAACTATCTCTGTAACAATATCCTCAACATCTTCAACTAGTTCTATCCATGTGATCTTCCCCTCAAGCGTATTGTCTGCTAAATCATTACTTGCTTTCTTTTCTTGCGCAACAAGCAACCCCCACATCTCATCTTCAATCATGTTCTGTCTTAGTTCAACATTCAATCTTTTTGATGTTGATTTTTCCCACATTGGAACAAATGAATATGGCTGAAAAATCTGTAGCAACCCTGTGTTCATGCGATCAAATAGCAGTTTCCTTTCAGATCTCCTCCAAAACTGTTGCTGGCCAAATTTCTTTTCCAGGACTTCAAAGACAGAAGGACTAATTGGACATTCTGAAGAGTGCCATGTAGAAAAATCTGTAAACAACTTCCTGTTAAATATACTTGCTTCTGTTAAAACCTCAACAACATATGAGAAATCCCTGCTTTCTTCAGCTCTAAATAATCCTGCTACTTCTTTCTTTTCTTGAGAGTTATGTGCATATTCATTCTCACAATCTTCATCACTTGAAACATTCAAACCATATTCTTCATCACTTGAAACATTCAAACCACATTCTTCATCATTTGAAACATTCAAACCACATTCTTCATCATCCACCTCTGATGAATCTGAAATTAATAAATGGTGTGTTTGTAATTAGTATCAAACTACAAGGAGGGAAACTAGGAAATAAAGCATTGATTTCAAATTATGTGTAGAACCAATGACACAACATAATCATTACAAACCATATATGTGATTGTCACTTTTATAGCTGAATTGAATGTCTTCTCCAAATAAGGGATCCAAGACAGAGATTGGACTCGGTTCATATGACTCCACAGAGCTACCAAGGGAATCTGGCTCAACCTCATGACAAGGCGAATGAACAGAATCTTCTTGCAGTTCTGATCTATCCTGTAATTAAAAAAATAAATACAAAACAACAACATAGTTCAGTAGTGAAACCTAAAGAAGAAATTTGACATAATTGAAATACAACCGTTAGAAAGAAAAAAAAAAATTATATGTAACATGCAATGGTATAAAAAGCAAAGTCAACTCAAAAAGTTTCAACTCAAGAAGCTAGATATGAAAAATATCTAGTGAAAAAAAAAACTGTTTAATATAACTAAGACATCTAAAAATGTTACTCGAGGAAATTAATGATGCAGCATTAACTTCTACAACTAAACCACGACATCAAAATTGACATGAATACTATAACTCAACAATCAAAGTTTATGTCGAATGCCTTATACTGGAAGTATAAATTTTACATATTAACTTAGATTTATAGTTCAATTATTATAATAGTATGTACTGTAAAACTATTATAATTATGTTTTGCATCAATCAATTATAACTGAAACATAATAGAATAAAATAAAACCCTACCCAATAAATCTAGCTTTCATATATTCAAAAGGGTAACCCAAATATCAGAGGTCAGGATTCAAAAGAAAAATATCACCTTAACTATTACTACTATCAGATTTTTTGACCTTGGTTTTGATATTGGAAATACAATGTATAAATTGAAAAGATAAAATGTTGGTACTATTTCAAAGATGCAAAACTTTGTACCATAAAATTTAGAACAAGAGGAAGATAATTTGGAGATTGAATTGATCTCTGTTTTGACTGTATTTCTTTCTATATTTTCTTCTTTTCCTTTTTGGCTTACATTCTATAATACCTTCAAATGTATTTTATTGATTGAAAATAACTTTTATTCTATAACAATGCTCTAGTAGTTACAAATATAAAGAGTCACTTCAACAGAGAAAAGATCACATAAAAAGATGGCTCAATGTGCAAGAGTCCAATCATTATGCAGGCCCTAGTGAGATTAGATTTACCACTGTAAATGAGAGGGTATTTACACTGCTTGAACTATCAAGCACAACTTCCACATGTGATCGGTTAATATTGAATGAGGAAATAAAACTTCTAATATTTCTCATGCATTTGAAGACTAAAGTTTAGCAAGTCACATGCATTGGGAATTTTTCATTCATCGGTAAAGTGATAAAATGCAGAGCACACCTGAAACAATAATATTACTCTATTATGGAAATTTCATGCATGTTTCCATTAAATATACAAAATCTGACACCTAAATGATTGATTGAATATACATCTAACTGGAAAAAATGAGTAATCCTAATCATTTTTAGTAAGAAAGAACAAACCTGTTGCTTTGAGGCATATGAAGTCTGATTCAAACAATCAATTTCTTGTGATAAAGTGAAGGCTGTTGATTTAGATTGATGTTCGGTTGGACTATGTGTCCAGTCAACAACCTCAGCTGTTGCATCAGATACCAAGAATTCAACTGATGAGTCAAGAGACACAACATTTTGCTTACACAAATTACTGTCTTCATACTTTCTGTTCTTCACTTCATCATTCATTACGCTTCTCTCTTGCAAGATTTGTCCGTCTATAAAGGTGGGAGAAGAACTAGAACTTGGCAATTGAGGAGGCATAGTTATCTTATCAGACAAATCGTTCTCATAAAATCTCTTCTCTGACTTGTGACTAATACAATTCTCTTCAGTGTGATCAATATTGAAATATGAGTAAAAAGAAAGGAATTTCTCACCAACAGAACTGAGGTTCACATCTTCTAAACATTCTTTGTGGTAATTATTTTGATTCTTCCATGATGACCAATTTGAGGATGCATTTTTTCTCAAACCCCAATATCTCTGAAACAAGATATCCTGATTCACAGTTCCACAATTATCAGCAACAACTGAAGCTGAACAAAGAGGTCTTGGCACTCTTCTAGCAAAGCTATAATTATCACCAGACTTAGTTCTAACATTACCATATCCCCTTTGATGAGTCAAATTTCTTGCTCCATTCCCTTTTTCCCAGATCATAGGCAATTGGTTATGCGTACAGTCTCCACCAAATGGTCTAGGTTCATGAACCTTTTCAGTCACATACTTCTTTTCCAAAGTTTTCCTACTGGCTTGAGAGCCTATATACGAACCATCTGAGCAGAAGATTGGGGAATTGAATTGGATCTCATTAACTGAAATATTTGAAGCAGGATTCAGCATATCATTGGCAAAAGCTTCATTCCCTCTGAAAAAAGTAGTTGAGGCAGTATGCAAAGCTCCATTTACAACATTTCCAGATTGCATAGAAATCTCCTCTGAAATTTTACTGAAAGATCTTGAGCTTGGCTTACCAAAATCCATGTGATGGGATATTTTCTTTCTATCTTCCTTTGGAGGAAATACTTTCATGCTTTCAGGATAAAATATCTGTTGGAGCAGCCCATCAGCCAAATGAGAATTTTTACTAGAACTGGGATTCTCTTTCCCATTTCTTTTTGATGGGTTATGGTGCTTACTTCGCCTGAGTGCTTTGAACACTTCTACACCATCCTCAGATTTGTCCTTTTCACTAGTATTCATTCCTTGATGAGATGAACGCTTCTTTCTGACACCAATGGAAGCAACTTTCTGCTGATAATTCTCAGAGAGCACTTTCTGTTTATCTCTGACAGGATGTTGGTTAGGCACTTTATCAAGACCCATCAAATTTAAAATAACACTTGGTGCTTCTTTAGACTCCATTCTGCAATTATTACTCTACAAGATAAGTTGAACACTGGAAGCACTCTCTAAAAACCAATGAAACTGTCTGCAATAGATCACAATACCTGTCACATGAAAATAAAAGTGATGAATGCATGCTGATAAGTGATAAATATAATCTATTTGGTCATTTCTTTCCTTTTCAAACAGTGCATCCAAAGCAAGAAGAATCACAAACCAACCTTCTGTATTACATCTCATTTGTTGTAGACCAAAGGATTAATAAAATATGTGTGGAATCTAGCGCTTCCTATTCTTCAACACTTCCTGGGAATGATTTTAATGCTCTATCAGCAAAATAGACCTAAAAAAAGTAAGAAAAGACATTAAAAAAAGTTCAATTTCAGAAAATAAATGCAATTAAAAATCTCATATAAGAGAGGCATCATAACCTAAAGCACATTTTTCATTATATTCTGTCTAACAAAACCAATATTGCAAAACAGGAAGAAAAAAAATAAACACACAGCAGCAACTGGTGAGATTAGTCTAAAATTGAACCATACCATTATTAATTTACTCTTTCAATTTAGTAGCAAAACAAAAATAGAAAAGTAAAAGATAAAATTACAATAATGTTAAAATAAAAGCATACAGGAGGAAGAAATAATCAAATCAACCTGCCAATGAATCTGATTCAACTGTGTTCAATCACTGACAGCAAAGAAACAGTGTAAAGCACAGAGGTAATCGAAACAAGGTGTGATTATTGGAAAGAGCCAACCCAGAAAAATTAAATGATAACGTTCTCCAATCCATGAAAACATAAGAAGGAAACAAAATGATTATGATCCCACTAGGAACAAAAATAAAAAAATAGAAACCTTCTTTGACAAAAGCACAAGCTAATCAAGATCCCAACAAAATCATGACTTTACAAACCTCACCCTAATAAAAGACTCATACATCACCACCCCACGATCATCATCACAATCATCATCGTCAAGATTCAAGAACAAGAAGTAGAAGAAGATGGAGAAACAGAAGAAGTATACGCAAAAATAACTAACCTTCTCTGGCAATCCTTTGAAAAATAAGACCTTTTTGGATTATGCGGGTACCCATAATCCAGAAACTTCACTGCATGAAACAAAACCGGTCAGGGTCGCCTACTTTTGCAAGAAAGCAAATTGGGGTATTCAATTCATGAATGGTTGCAACCCAATTTTTGTTATACCATGAAGGAAAGGGACACAGCCGACATAAACATCAATCGGGTCAAAACAAAAAAAAAAAAGACGTGGATGCTTTAAAAGATACTCAGCAACTATTCCTCCTAAAAACTCTGGGTAACTAAGTAAAATATTGGTTTTGTTTTGGAACTTGATTTCTCAAAGTATAAAATTAAAAAACTGAAATGATTGAAACAATAATTAATGACTCTTTATTATTTTATTTTTTCTTTATTGATTTAACTTTGTTTTGTCGTGTGTGGATTTCCTCACCAACTGTAATTGTCATGTTTGCGTTTTTGGCGCCATGAAGATATCATTGATTAATGGAAGTGTCGGGTTCGCCCCTGATTTTACCTTCCTCTGTTCTAAGCACACAACCTAAATATGGTCATGTCAAACATTTTATATTTTATATTATCAATAATATTTTTAAATTAAAGTATTAAATCGAGATAACTCTAGTTTAATAAGCTTAAATTAAGTTTAACTCAAAACCTGCACCTTAATTGAATTATTGATATTGGACTTATTAAAGTTCTCTAAGATAATCATAAGGATTTTTAATAAAAGTAAGTCATCAAGTCAAAATTGGCACTTTTAAATAAACCAAAACACGTTTTTTCAATTTAAAATCATAATAGATAAGATTGTTTATAATTTCAAATATTAGTGTATTTTTTCTGTTCTTTCAAATATAAGTTGTCAAAAATCATATATGAACATAGGGATGAGTAGTGACTTGCGCTTTGATAAAAATTAGGTTAATTGTTCTAAAATAAATTGAATCACACATGAAAAAAAAAAACACATACCAGAAGAATAGATGTGTTCTAAAGTTCATTAATCTCATTACACTACTTTAAAGTCAAAACTATTCATAATATTTAATTAGTAAAAAAATTATTCTCATGATTCTCATGATGTTGGTTTGGTTAAAATTCAATAATGTTGCGACCCCACGCACTACGGAGCGAGTGTGAAAGTGGCTTTCCACCTTTCTCACTTTTCTTATTTTCCAAAATAACTTCCAAATATTAGTTGCCGTCCATTTATAATTAGTATAGCTTTTTTTTTCCACGAAAAATATAACTTGGAAATAATAGTTTTTTTTTATATAATTTATTCCCATTAATAAATTTGAGTACTTTATTTTTTTTTTGTTATAAAGCTCCCCCTCTATCAATTAATTTATTTTTGGTTTAATTAGTTGGATGGTATTGAGACTCGTTTTTAAAAATGTGTCAATCTAGTCTAAACTTTTAGAAAAGTGTCTTAATATAATATCATGACTAAAGTCGTTAACTTAAATTCATGACTGTTACTACTAAATTTTAATATAAATATCAATACTTAATTTTGTAAGTCATTTTAAATATCAATACCGTTAACGGTGTTAATAATTTTTTGTTGAGAATGACCTAATTGAGACATCTCTTAAAAAATTGGGACTCAATTAACATCTTTATAAAAACGGATATCAAACTGACATATCTAAATGAAAGTGGGTACCATCCGACTAGTTAAAATGACCTAATTGAGGCATTTTTTTAAAAGTTGGGACTCAATTGACACCTTTATAAAAATCTTTATAAAAATGGATACCAAACTGACACATCTAAATAAAAGTGGGTACCATCCGACTAATTAAATCTTTATTATTTTATATACGGTTTATAATAATTAAAGTGATAGTGCATGATTATTAACAATTTTGTAATACTAAAAAATATATAAAACTTCTTCAGTAAATATGATTTCCAACACATCTCATTGTTTTTAGTAAACTCATAAAAAAATATTGTAGTCCATGGCATATTGGTGATTTATATAATAAGTTTATCGACTTAAAAAAAATTGTTCCACTAATTTCTATTTATAATACTTTTTAAAAACACAAGCCAAGTTTATAAATATGGGAGAAACTAAGACTGAAAAAGAAAATCAGCGGGTATTGTGGACTTTTCCGAAACTGGGTAGTGTATGAAAGAAATACAGATGTGCAAAAAGAAACAATCTTATGGGTTTCACATTTGGACCTGTTGGTGACTAGCAATGGGTCGCTACAGGCTTGTATTTTAAAATTATTTTGGTTACACATATCCTTCTTTCTTTTAATATTTTTTAGTCTTATAAAATTATGAACGTATTATTGTTATTGATGGAAAGGAAAACTCATTAATAAATTGTTAAAATAAAATACATTTATTCGTCCTTATTAAAATAGAAAGGTTCTTTTTTATCTCAATTTTTAGGACTTTTAGAATAATTATTGTTATCGATAAAGTTAAGATCAGTTAAATGACCTTTAGTACACAACCAATTATTCATTTACCTTAACAAAAATTATAGGTACAAACCATTGAAGTAAACAAAAATTAAAATTTAACCTTTTTTGTGATAAAATAAATTTTTATTATATTTTTCCTTAGTCAAAAAGAAATGTAGGTTTTATTTATAAATTTATTCAACAGATAAGAAAATTTTTAGGTAGTTGTAATCTTCAAATAATAAAAAATAAAATAAAATTGTTTTAATCAAATTAAAAGAAATTTCTAACAATTTATTTTAGTATATATATATATATATATATATATATATATATATATATATATATATATAGTAAATACATTTAAAACTAACAAGCCAAAGTTGCATGCAAATTAAGCCAAAGCGCAGATAGAGATAATTAATTTCAATTGATTATATAATATTATTATTACTTTCCTTATTTTGTTTGGAAATTCAAAATTCAAAATCACGAAATTATCCCTTAAGCCCTTACAAAAGAACCGTTTCTTCTCCTCCCTCTCTCTTTCTTCCAATTTTTGCCCTAAAACCCTGGCTGCCGTCGTGGTGGCCGCCGCTGGAGGTAAGTCACCGTAAACTCCTCCGTTAGATCCTTCGTTCGTTTTCTCGGAATTGAATCGATTCAGTTGCATTCTAATTTTATGCATTATTATTTATTTATTATTATTATTATTATTTGCTCAATTCACACTATTTTTTCCCCTATATTGGTTCACAGAAGTAGAATAGCGAAGCAAACAGAGTATTACTCTCCGATTCGTCATGAAGCTCGTTAGGTCTCTTTTTTTTCTCTCTCTTTTGGTTGTGTTCGTCAATTTATGTTTTATTGTGGTATTGTTTTTTTCATTTTCTGGGATCAAAGCCTAATTATACGTGAACACTGTTTGAACAGGTTTTTAATGAAGTTGAACAATGAAACCGTATCCATTGAACTCAAGAATGGCACTATTGTTCATGGAACCATTACAGGTTTATTTTCTTCCTCGTATTTTTTTTCAGTGTACTAGTATTGTGTAGTCATTTACTAATAACCTAAATTTTACTACTGAACTAGACTTCCTGACTCACTTGTGTACTAGAAGTGTAAAACCATTTGCAAACAACATACTAGAGTTGGATTGGAAGAGGGGGTTTGTTAGTTTCTAATTTGATTTTGAGGCATTTAATTATTTGCTCGGGTTCTCTGCTCTTTAGGTGATTGATTACTGATTGGATTGTACTCATTCAAACCTGTTTGCCCACCAACATTCTACTTCACTACCTTCGGCCTTTTCAGATATTGGTTCATTGACTTAGATAACATAGAAAGTTATAGTTCATTTTCTTCGTTCTGGTACTGACATGACGCTCTTATTGGGTTGGGTGGGAGATTTTTCGTATCCTGTAAGTGGAGATGACTGGGAACGTGGTTCCCAAAATTAATTTTGCTTTCGTTAATTTGTGGCTGAATTATTACTTATGTTTCCTATACAGAGTAGTTGATTGTGTGGGTAATTCGGAGTATAATTTAGACTGTGATACATTGTGTTGAATGGTAACATCAGAAACTGCAACTCCTTCTAGCTCTTACAGTGGTTTAAGACAGGTTGCCTCTGAGGGTTTGGATGATGGTTGTTTCTTGTATTACGTTTTTGTGGAATAATTGTGGGGAAATGATCCTGTTGTGGAAAATGTCGGGACCTCAATCACCTGTCTTCTAAGCATAGTTCTCACTCCCAAATTTCTCTTTTTAGGGGGCTCTATATATTCTTGAAATTTACATTTTGGAGAAGCTTTGCCTGATAGTGAAACTACTAAACTAGACTTGCTTAATCCCTCGTGCTTTAAGTTGATTATAGTGATCTATTCCTCAATTCGGACAGGAGAGCTTTGAATTATTTTGAAGTAGTAACGAGTGTCCTATGACATAAAATCAATGGCATTTCCATTGTCTGATTTAAATTAATGCATCCCCTTCCATTAAATTTTGTCTACTTGGTACCCATTTAATTGAGTTCGACATGTCATGAATATGTGTCTCCCTTGGCCCCCTTTTGTAGATAATAAGTGATCATGAAGTACATAGTTTATGAATTTAGGGTTTAGTGAATCCTTCTCCTTCAAGTAAGCATATCCTGCTGCTTCCTGGTATAACTCCACCAAGTATGTGTGCTTAAATACTTTATTCTTGCCAAAAAAATACAACTTTGAGATGCTGATTCTGGGACTTTTGCTACAGGTGTTGATATCAGTATGAACACTCATTTGAAAACAGTTAAGCTAACACTGAAAGGGAAAAATCCAGTGACTCTGGATCATCTCAGTGTGAGGGGTAACAACATAAGATACTATATTCTTCCTGACAGCTTGAATCTCGAAACCTTGCTTGTGGAAGAGACACCCAAGATCAAACCCAAGAAGCCAACTGCTGGTAATGTCTGTAGTTTGACTACAAATTTTTCATCCATACTCAGTACATTCTAATTGTTTCTTGCTGGGTTCCTCCGGTTTTAATGTTAGCATATTTTTTATTACTCTTCCAGGGAAACCTTTGGGCCGAGGACGGGGAAGGGGCCGTGGACGTGGGCGTGGTCGTGGCCGTTGAGTTCTGTCCTCCATTTCTGTGGCATGCAGTTATATACTTTGTGGCAAGATTTTCTGGGTGTTTTCAGCAACTTCTGCGGAGCGTAATTGTTAAGCTATTCCTGCTATTTTCTTGCAATGTTCTAGTGTACAATCATCTTCATGCCGAAACTGATGTAACCTGAATTACCTATTGCCTTATAGTTGTTAGTAAGGAATCCTCCATTCAGCAGTATGACAAATTGCTCATGACTTATTGGTTATACATAACACAGTAAATAGGCCAACGAGTTGCCTAATGAGGTTTGAACTAAATGATGGATTTCCCCATGACAGATTCTTAATGTCTATTTACATGTATGAATGGTATTTGTGAAATGTCTTAGTGTTGCTTGCTTCCATCGCCATACTGTTACATCCGTTGAAGTTAATCATGTAAATCTATATAATAAACCAGGAATATACTAGTTGCTATTTGCGCATTTGGGGCAGTCAGAGGATACCCGTTGAAGCTCTTTGAGACATTAGCAATTCTGGATATTTACTTTTAAATGTAGTATTTTAAAGTACTAAATCAATGCAGCGATTCTATTTCATTATACCATACGGGCTCCTCTGTTTTTACCTATAAACTTTGAAAAAGATACATGGCTTCCTTTTCAGTAAAACCTGGATTTCAATGTTGCCTTCTATGAACAGATTCCGAATAAGAGTGTAAAGAGTGTGCTTTTAACTTTGGTATACATTAAATAGTTTTGTACGAAATAAAGAGCATTGTAATGTAGTTAATAAAGAACAATGCCTTGCATTCAACAATAATAATTGCTAAGGAGACTTCTCAAAATTCTGGCAGCTTCCTGGACTGAAAGACTGCAAATTTTGAAACTTGAGAATAAGAATAGCTGATTCCATTTTCTTGAAGAAAGTCCTCGAGCAGTTTCTTGTGTGTCTCTGGGTCAGAACTCTCACATTCCAACTCGTAGCTGGTCCCAAAATCATAGTTGGTCTCATCCAGTTCCAGTTTCAACCCTTGCCATTGATGCACAGCCCTCACATTCCTAAACCCACCTAAGCACACCACCCCATTTGCTCCAACACCGTACTCATCCCTCACCCTCTTCAGCACCGTGGAAGAATCCACTGATAAGAGCCTCCACGGCTCAGCGATGCAGGCACGGCCAAGCGCAGGGTCAAATGGCTCTTCATGTTCCTCCATGCGGCTGATTCCGCCGGAGATCACTGGCTTGGCCTTCAGGGAGAGGACGCATCGTTCCAGGTTGTAGAAACGGATTCGGAGAACAGCGAGGTTGGAAGTGAGTTCCTTGTTTGTGCCATCGAAGAAGATGTTTTCTTGGATTAAGGTTTTGGTGTGGAAAGGAGAAAGCACGTTGGAGAGTTTTTGGTGAGTAGCTGAGTCTGGGAGACGAAGCTTGATCTCTACTTCCATATTCACCTTTTTCAAAGTGCCCCAGATGAAGAATCAATCATTGTGCCATGCATACCAGTGGCGTTCACGTTCCGCTTTTTTCTGCCTCAAGAAATGGATAAGAATTAGAACGTGGTGATTTTTTCTATAATTTTATGTAATTGTAATGGTATGAATCCCAAATAATTTAATAAATTTATGACTTAAATATGTTTTTGTCTTTCTAATTTCACTGAAATTTAAAATTAGTCTCGAAATTTTTGATCCATTTAGTCCTTCATATTTAGAAATACGTGAATTTAGTCTTTTTAATCAAATTTTGTTAAATTTATTTGAAGTTTCAAACGCATTTTATGATAATATTTGAGTTAACATTTAAACAAAAATGAGTCGAACAATGTAAACAATTCAAATACTATCATGAAATGTGTTTGAATAGTTAGATAAACTTAACAAAATCTGGTTAAAATGATTAAATCCATACATTTCTAAAGATAATGACTAAATTGGTCAAAAGTTTCAAAGATGAACTAATTGTAAATTTTACTGAAATTTGGTGAAATTTGGGGATGAAAAATATATTTAACCCAAAATTTATTATTAAAAGTGTCCTATAATGGTATAATTTAATACTGTTATTGCTTACAAACCTAAATTTCTTTTTTAAAATGGCCTGGTTACTCAGTTGGTATAATACTGAATGAAAGGTATGAAAACGAATATGAAGTGCTAAACTCTTTTCCAAATTATTATTGATTAAACAAATAGCAAAATCAACAATTAGATCAGAATATTATATGGTTGTGATTTTCACAAAAATTGATTTGGTAAATTTAAAATTGTTTGTTAAATTTTTTGAAAGACTTATGGAGTGTTTAATAGTTTAATAATTTTTGCATCACAAAATAGTGACGCATACTTAACATGCAAGTGTAAAACTCTCTGCCAATGGATCAAGGACTGTACGTCAATCCTAAAATTTTGGGGTTTATATTTCTGAAGTGACCCATTACATATAACTTCTACAAAATATCTTTGGGATCATTAATAGATTTTTTCATAAACGAGAGAAAAGTAAAAAAAATACAGTTTTATAGAAATCAAAATTAATTTTTTTTACAAAAATGTAAAAATTATATAAGAAATTAGTTGTAACTTAATTCATGAATAAAATAAATTCAACTTGTAAAAATACCACTTTTTTTTTCATCTAAATATATCTTAAAAAACCACTTTTTTTCATCTAAATATATCTTAAATCGCAATTTAAAAAAAAAAAACTTGATTAATATATTTCCGTTGGATAAATCCAACATAATATATTTTATTTTATTATTCGTGACGCTTTAACATTTGATAGACCAAACTAAGCCCAAAACAGTATATATACAGCTTTTCCAAAAGGCTTTGGTGTGAAACATTACCTGCCCCTCAATATCAGCTAAAAGTTATTTATATTAAGAAAATCTCAACACGTCACCTCTATATATATATATATATATATATATATATATATATATATTGTTAGTATTAAATAAATTACTAGTATTATTTTTATTCAAAAAAATAAAAATTATAAATATTTTTAAATAGTATAAAATATCATTCAGTATGAAAAATATTCTTAAACATTCATAGACAAATTATATGTCAGAGACCTGATACTGATAATTTATCTTTGAATGCAGATATTTAATAGTAACTATTATTATTATCATTGTGTTACATATAGTTACAGAGAAAAATTTGTAATCTATGTTGTGATAATTTTTGAGGCCTTTGTTATTTGTGGAGAGAGAGAAAATGTTGAATGGGAGAGAAAAAATGGCGATTCTTGTACTTTCTCTTTTCTTTAGTATTCTGATGGTTTGTTTCTGTTTCATTCTGATGATCCATTTCGTGATGGAATTGGCAGCAGTGATGCATAACAGAGCTCGAAAACAGCAAGAAGTTCTGTGGGCAGCATTTGGCATTGCTCTTTTCTTAATATTTTCGTTTGCTTTTGTTGTGTTTGCCATTTTTTCTGGTTGTGGCATGCTCTATATAGCTAATAGCAGCATCAAGGTTGCACCTGCACCCTCTCCTGTTGAAGCAGAACACCACCCTCCCATGGTTTAACATTTTCCATCTTCATCATCAAAAACATACCCTAAGGTTGCCTGTTATATGGAACAGTTTCAGATTAGTTTGAATATAATACAGTACTGCTGCTGCTGCTTATGTTGATATCATCAATGAAATTGTACATTTTATATTCTTAATAAACGTGAAATCTCGTAGTGTAATAACACTCACTTGTTCCTTGATCTGATCTTGAAGAAAAAATAAAACTTTTCAAGCATGTTTTACACAGATGACATGACATGATGATTTGTGACATGCATATCCAGCTCAAGATATGATTCTGATACATTGGAGGCTGAATATTCCTAGCCTACAAAAATAGTAGCACAAAGTACAGAAAAGTAAGCCAAAGTTTATGTGTTTGCTCTAACGGGTGAATATAGAAGAGTATCCCCAAATATCTGCGACAGTACATTCACACGGTCTATGGACTCAGACACAGCATGTGAAAATATGGTAATGAGATGTTCAAATTTCCTTCACATTAACAAAAACACAGGGAACCAAATTCAGAAGTTAACACAAACATCATAGTAAGACTATAAAGCAGGTTATTACTCATTGAGCCATGATATCAGCTTATAAAAGACTTTATATTATTATACTTTGTTGAGTCAATGATCATAATATTTTCCCATCAATGAAGCAAAGTTAGATGGATGAAAAAAAATCAGAACTTCCTTCCACAGACACTCTTTTCACTTCTTTCTCTGAAAATGGTCTCCAAAGAGCAAACATCTAGGTACACTAGGGGAGAAATTGTCGCGTGTCTCTGGACTCAGACAAATTTTCATGTGACATGCACTTAAATTATCGATTAACTTTTCCCATAAATTGAAAGACTCGCTAGAAAACTGGCATAGAGTTATTATGTGGTCCTGTCATAGGAGTTTACATTCATACCAAGATATATATATATTTAAAAAAAGTTAAAGTCAAGGATAGTGTTTCAGACTTTGAGTAGAAGTTGTTGTTCATTTCCATAATACATGTGCTTCTTTATACAAACTACAAAGCACGCACAAAGCAGAAACTACAAGAGGCAAACGAGGAAAATTGAGAGGTTAAAATTTTTGGTGGTTTTCTGATATAAAATCTGATGTATTGATATAACAATGTCTTGAGTAAAAAGAAAGTGTTTCAAAGCCACAAAGCTCCAGCTTGTTTGAGAAGAGGGACAAGGGTGCCACTGATGTGGAAGGCCAGAACCCTGTCCATGGAGCCAACAAGTTTTCCTCCAATGAAGACGACAGGAACAGTTGCAGCAGTGGTGTTGATTCCATTTCCAAGAAGCCTTATCAGTGCTCTCTCCATGTCTTTTCCTTTGGGGTCTTGGTCGAGCTCATGAACAGTGGGGTTAACCCCCATGCCACAGAAGAGCGTCTTCATTGCATGGCACATGCAACAGCTACTCACACTGAAAATCACCACAGCACTCTGAGAGGCCAACCTCACCACTCTCTCCATCTGATCCTCTTCCATGCTCCGAACCCTCATCAGGTAGCTCCATGCAGCAGCAGCAGCAGCAGCAGCAGAAGGAGACTCCACTTGGTAATGCATTGTTCTTGTTCTTGTAAGAATGAAGGAAGAAAAAGTACAAGTTTGGATGAGAAAAATGGGAAGAGGAGGCATGGTTTTTATAAGGGTTGGAAAAAGTTGAAGAATTGAAGAAGGGGTTATGCTTTATTGATTTGTCTGATGTTGTCGCAGGGCGTGTCTCTGATTCAGAGGGGGTGTTGTCTGTTGTTGTGTGGATGATACATGCATTGTAGCCGTAACGCTGCTTGCTTGCATTGGTTACTCGATCGAGGAGGAGAAGAAGAATGCATATATATATATATGCATGCATGTTTGTGTGTGACACAGTGTGAGGTGAAAAAAGCAGTGTTATTGATAGAAACAGAAACAGAAGGACAACAGAAGGCAGAAAAAACGAAAAAGCAAAGGGCTAATCTACGTATAGCAGAATTGTGAGCATGTAAAGCCGGATGAATGTTTGTCCAAGATTGCGTCCTTGTTGTCGACCAAGCAACCTTTTTGGTTGTTGTTTCTGACATAAGGCATTGGATAGTAATGTTTGTGTTGTGCATGGTATGTGAGGATGATGATAGAGTAGGGATAGGAATAGGAATAGGAGAGAGAGAGAGAGAGAGAGAGAGAGAGAGAGGGTGTTCACCTAAAGCAGTGACAAAGGTGCAGATGGTGGTGTTGAAAACACAGTGAAAAAGGAGAGAAGAGAGAAGAAGAAGGCGTGGTGTTTCTTTTCTTTCCACCGCATGCTCTGCTGCTCATTCAGGCGGCGCAACCATGCTGACGTGCCCACACTTTTCGATCAATTGTCGTTTTGGAATGGAATAATGACTGCATGCTTTGGAAATCACACTGCTTTTTTTTCTTTTTTTTTCTTTTCTCTCTCTCATCTCTTCTTCTTCTTCATTTAACACAAAATATTATATTCGTTTCTTTCGACAAAATTATTGTAATATCTTTGTTTGCACACAAGAAAATAACCGTTTATCTTACCATTCTATATTTCAAAGGTTGTGTTGTTAGGACGTTGCCATGAACTTAACCCAAAGTTTGACCTGTTGTTTGTCATAATTGGAGGTCAAAAGGGTCCTCCCATTAGGGCTTTTTACGAAAATGTGGCATGTGGGTCAAAATAAATTATTAGATTAAATATGTTTTTTTTTTCCTTAATTTTAAGTAAGTTTTAGAATTATTGTCTTTTTAAATTTTATACCAATTTAGTCTTTTATCTCTAAAAATGTGTTTTGATAAATTTATTTGACATTTTAAACACATTTTATAATAATAATTGAGTTCACATTGAAACAAAAATATGTTAAACGGTATAGACAATTCAAATATTATCATGAAATGCGCTTGAAACATTAGATAAACTTAATAAATTTGGTTAAAATGATTAATTCACGCATTTTTAGACGTGAAAGACTAATTTGGTCAAATTTTTTGAAAAGAAACTAATTTCAAATTTCACTACAACTGAAAAGACCAAAAACATATTTAACCATAAATTATTATTTAAGCTTTTTCTTATTGCATTTATCTGCAAATTTGTAATTTTTATTTTCTGCTCTAAGAAATTTTCAGAACAATTTTTCTGAAATTTTTAAAACAAGATTTTTGAAAAAAAAAATTTGGAAACAAATTTTCTGCAATACATTATGGAAGGAGTTCTCCGGAAATCATTTTTGGAACATGTTTTCCGAAACATGTATTATACTTTTCGAAATGACTTTTTTGAAAATATGAAAATTATTCCACAATTTTTACAACATAATTTTCAATTCCAGAATGAGCTTTTCGGAAGAGTTCTGTTTCTTCTACTTCTTTTTCTTCTTCTTACATAACGTAGCAGTATGATGACGACAGTGGTGACATGATACAAAGAAAGAGGATATTTTTGTCTTTTTAGATGTTTGTAGGACTGATGTTAGCAATAATGAGGATGCAGAAGGAAAAACCCTATCTTATAATCATTTGTTAGGAGGTTTAGCAGCCCAGTTAAAAGGTTTCAATTAGGGCTTGACAATTTTTGGGCCACAAAGTGAAGTGGCCCATTTTCAAAGTTCGGATCAAAACTCAAAGGAGAAATGGTTAACAGTTCGATTTGTTGATGGATACTAATATGGTACAAAAAAAGATGTCACTTGCACTAATTTTAATTAAAAATAGATAAAATTATAATTATTTTTTAAAAGAATATACTAAATAGTACTCATATATTTGTTAATTTTAAAATAAAATTCATTGATGTCACATCTTTAATAAAATAACATCTATATCCCTTTGATTTTTAAATATATATCAGGGAAAGATACTAACCTTCTTAATATTCTTAAGATTTTAAGATGTTTTCATTTCTAACAAATTTACTAACTTTGTATTTAGTCTTTAATATATGTTTTTTCATTCTTAAAATATTTACAATTTTTTGTATTTAGTGTTTGAAAAATATTTATTTATATGTCGTTCTTATTATTATATTAATTTTTTAAAGTAATTTAAAAAAGATTAGATTCTTTTTCTCAATTTTTTATCATGCCAATTGCTATGTTTTTCATTATGAAATAATGTCGAAAACATGGAATATATTAAAACCAAGTGCAAACTGAAAGAAAGTTAAAGGAATCAAAAGTAAAAAAAAAATGTCGGGATCTAATGTGAAATTTCTAAACTTTCGCAAGCTAATTTTTTTTTTTTTTAAATTAGTAAGTGACATTTTAATATTTTGTTTTTTGAAATATTATATTGAGTAGACTTTAAATAAAAAAATTTAAAAATAATTAATGTAATTTTTTAAAATTACAAACAAAAACTATTTTTTTTATCAAAAGTAGAATAGAGGTAAATATTTATTGAAGTACAGAGAGTAAGTAAATAAAGTAAGTGTATTTTGTGTAAAAGAATGATGACGTGTTGGAATACGAAACAGTTTTCTAGAAGACCGAAATGACAGTTTCTTGTTGTTCTCCTGAAACTTCTCGAACTTTCACCTTTTCCATTCCTGTTATAAAATCTCATTGTCTGTTACCTTACCTTAATCATCACAACCAAAAACAAAAATCTTAAAATTCTCGAAACCGATGCAGATGAAGAACACAGCTTTCAAGAGAACTCCCTGGGGCATGGTTGAGCCAAGCTTTTACAGAGCACCCTCTAAGGTGGTTTCCATTCCGGTTCACTTCGTGGGTTCAGAGCGCAGCAGAGAGGAGTCTGCAACAGAGATTCAACGGGTGTTGAGAGGGTTTCTGGTGAGGAAAACTTTGAAGAAGATCGAGGCCATGAGGGTGGAATTGGCACGGATCGAGAGCGAGATTCGAGTCGAAGAGGTGAAGAGGGAAGCGAAGGAGAGGGTGAGGGTGATCGAGACCATCATGAACTTGCTTCTGAAGTTGGATTCGGTTCGGGTATTGCACTACTCTGGCCTGAGGGAGTGCAGAAAGTGTGTTATCAGAAAAGCCATTGCCCTTCAGGAAATGCTTGATCAAATGGAAGAGAAGGAGGATGAATGTGCCATGGAAGAAGTTGAAGAAGTGGAAGAAGGGAATTGTTTGGTGAAAGAAGAAGAAGAAGAAGATTTGAGGAATGAGGAAGAGGATAATGAAGGTTTGAGGAATGAGGAGGTGCAAGAGAAGGAGAGTGTGGAGAAGAGTTTGTTGATGGAGAAGATGATGGAAGATAATCAGAAGATGATAGAGATGATGGCACAACTGTTTCAGAGGAATGAGGTGCACACTGCACTAATCACCTCTCTCACACAGAGGGTGGAGCAGCTTGAGAGAGCCTTGGCTTGTGAGAGGTTGAGAAGGAAGAAAAAGAGAAAGACTGATAGAAAAATTAAACAAACTCATCTCAGAAACTGCTTCATCTGAGATTTTGTAATTTTGTAATCTTGCTTTCTTTTTCTCATCTGTAACTGCTTTTGGTGTTGAAGTTGATGTTCATTTTAATTCATTCATTTCAATGAAGTGTTCTCAAGATTTTGTTTTGGAAACTCAAAATTCCCTTCTTATTATCTATGCATTTGCTCTGTTCGATAGAAATCCAAATTCACAGAATGATATTTGATGTTTTGGAAACTGATATGATTCATTTAAATCAATTTTATTCGTTTAATACAATTCGTTCATTTGAATGAACCAAACGATTGTACACTTAAATTTTCTTCAAAATTTTCGGGGTCGGATATATATATATATATATATATATATATATATATATATATATATATATATATATATATATATATATATTTTTTGGCTCATAGCCTAATCACCTATCGTGTATCGTGATAACATACATAGGTCTTAGACATCAATTTTAAATGATATGGAAAAGAGAAATTAACAATTAAAGTTTAATAAACAGATCAAATTTTAATGTTGTCTTAATTAATGTTTAAATTTATCTAATTTTTACGAAATAAAATATTTTAAACTTTAATTTTATTTTTTATCGATATCTGTGTTTTATTTTTATATTTGTATATACACACCTATTTTTTCTGATCGATTTCACCTTTTTCGATCGATTCACCCTTCAAATTACAAAAGCTCCGATTGTCTAAACCTCAACAGCTTCACACTTTTTACTCAACTTTTCTCCTTTCCTCGAATAAGGGCACTTTCGAAATTAAATTTCTTTTTAATTCATTTACAAATTTTTTATTTTTTCTTTCAAATATCATGTAAAAAATTGTATATCACGTGTCAAATATTTGTGTAAACAGACTTTTTTTCATTTGTCAACGTTAATGATTTTAACAACGTCAATTAAAATAGACCTGATTAATATACTTAAAATTATTTGAATATTAAATTAACACTTTTATTTTATGAAGTACCAATTTGACACCTTTAACCAAACTGAATGGGTTATTATATATATATATATATATATATATATATATATATATATATATATTAACACTTCCTTCCCTACTTCTACTACAATAAGATTTGCAAGTTTAATTTAAATTAAAAAAAAAATCTCGTTGGAAATGTGTTATAAAATTTCAAAAATGATGATGATGTGGCAGAAGAGACCAGAAAGTAGAAGAAGAATCCACAGCTCTCTAGAAAGAGAGCACAGTGACGCCACGTAAGCAAGTCGTTAATTCTTCCTTTTGGTCCTGAAACTTCTCGAACTTTCGTTCTCCTTGTCCCTTCCTCGGTATAAATATCTTCCTCTGTTACCTTTTTACTCACAAACAAAAGCAAAAACCTTAGAATTCTCTAAATCCTTAAAATTCTCGAAATCCACACGACGCACAATGATGCAGATGAAGAACAGCCATCCTTTCTACAGAACCCATCGGAGCACGGGCGAGCCTGGTTACTACAGAGTACCCTCTAAGGTGGTTTCCATTCCGGTTCACTTCGTGGGTTCAGAGCGCAGCAGAATCGAGTCTGCGATAAAGATTCAGAGGATGTTGAGAGGGTTCCTTGTGAGGAACGCGATGAAGAAGATCGGTGCCATGAGGGTGGAGTTGGAGCGGATCGAGAGCGGGATTCGAGTGGAAGTGTTGAGGAGGGAAGAAAAGGAGAGGGTGAGGGTGATCGAGACCATCATGAACTTGCTTCTGAGGCTGGATTCTGTTCGGGTGTTGCACTACTCTGGCCTCAGGGAGTGCAGAAAGTCTGTCATAAAAAAAGCTATTGCCGTTCAAGAAATGCTCGATGAAATGTCCGTTCTGGGTTCAGAGGATTGTTTGGTGAAGGAAGAGGAATGTAACGCAATGGATGAAGAGGGAAAGGAGGGTGAAATTACGTGTGAGGAGCAAAAGGAGGAAGAGAAAATTGAAGCTTTGAGGAATGAGGATGATGAAGAAGGAAAGAGTTTGGTGAAAGGGGATTGTGAAACAGAGGAAGGTGATGAGAAGAAGAAGAAGAAGAAGGAGATGTTGTTGGAGAAGCTTGTGGAAGATAACCAGAAGATGATGGAGATGATGACGCAGCTTTTTCAGAGGAATGAAACAGAGACTACACTTCTCAACTCTCTCTCGCAAAGGGTGGAGCAGATTGAGAGAGCATTTGTGAGTGAGAAGTTGAGGAGCAAGAAGAAGAAGAGCAAAGCTAAGCAAACTCGCCCTAAAAATGGCTTCCACTGATTTCTGCCACCTCTCTAAAGTCCTCCATTTTTGTGATTTTCACTTCTTTCTGTTTTCTCTGTTTTCCTCTTGTAACCAATGTTTTTTATGAAGTTGATGAGTTACTTTGACTAAAACTTTAACAAGTGAATGCACATTTTTATTTGTAATAGTTAAACACGTGTCGGGAAATTTGACACAACCCAAACATCTTATTTAACCAACTTAACTAAACTCTCTTTTTGACAAATAAGTGAATTTATTAATTTAAGTACTTATAGTTATAAAAAAATATTTTTATTAGCTTTAACTGTTTTCCATGGTAAAAACTAAAATAGTAAAATCAATTTTTATTTATTTTATAAAATGAAATACACGAATATGATAAATTAATTCGTAATGACTGATAACTGAATCCACAAATTGAAATACTCAATGGTAACATTTTTTAAAACCTATTGTTTTTCTCCCAATGCTTAATAGTTAAAACATGGAAAAGCGGGTTATTTTATAAAATGTAAAAAATACACTATATATTAAATACCATAATAACTGCAGTTTATTGAATAAATAAAAAGAAAGAATTGTTTTTCCTTAGCTAAAAAATTTCGCTAATTTAAAGTTATCATGGAGTACAACGTTAAATAAAAATAATCATAAATAATGTAATGATTAAAATAAACTATACAGTATCAAAATAAGAAAAAAATACAATAAATATTTTGAAGATAAAATATAAGTATTATTCAAATAATTACAAGTTATCATTTTAAAAACCTTACATAAAACAATATCTAATTTTTGTATCCTCTACTAAAGATCGTGTGTATTTTTTTTTTTTTTTTACTTTTCTTTTTTAACAAAATATAATATAATGTGAAAGGAACAAATCTAAATCATCCTATCCGATACACCATAGCCATTACCTCATACGACTAGAAATAGGAAGAAAAGTTTTGATGAATTAGAGTAAATTTAATGGTGAACAAATTGTATAAATTTTACATGGTGAAACTCATTTTATTTGTATTATTTCTTTTAAGTAACAGTTTTATCCAAATAAATCTTAATTCTTTCTAACCACTAAACTTGAAGATTAATTACTGTATAACTGTTATCACTTAATCATTAATTTTACCTCCCAAAATCTTGTAATTTCATCTTTTTATGTTGAACATACACTCGCCTTAAATATTTAAAAGATCATTTTATCACTTGCTATAATTTTATCAATCTCAAACAACACATTTATACCAAAAATAATAACCCTCTATAGACATGAAATAATTACTAGTACCTTTTTCTCGTACACTTGTCCCTATCTTATGTACTAGAGAATCTTTAGAAAGACCAGATCTAGGTGTTCCTAAATGAGACGCTTTGACAGGTCAATGGATTTAGTATACTCATGTTTTTTAATAGTATTAAAAATATACATAAATACACCTAAAAAGAGTTTTTTATAGATAGAAATTTTCTATTTGCAGTTGTACAACATTAATATTCAAATTCAACACATTATCACCTTCTGTGGATTATATATGTCATGGCTTTCTGAAAAAATGCAGATGAACCGAGCAAGAACAACAAATAAGTTATCACTAACCAATGATTTACTTCAACCAGAAAAACCAAATCAAGCCCAGTATTAGAGTGTATAAATGTTTGGTAAGAAAATTAAAAAAAACATTAGCTTCAATGCTTTCACAGTTTAGGATTTATATCCAACATCTGAATTATGATATAACAGTTAAAAAGTTTTGCAGAACTCAGAGCATCCCCACTCTCAGTTCTTGAGTGGAGTCAATTGGTTTTGGAAGAGTTGTGTAGCTGTCTTTCCCATGATCCACTCTAAATCTGATAAAGGCAAAGAGATCTCATTTGCAATATGATGCACTGCTTCTTTGGCTCCTTTGTAACCACATTCAGCAACAACATATGGAAAATCACTGCAACAGCATGATTGGAAAAGAAAAAAAAGTTACTTTGGTTGTTTATGGATAAGATTCTCTTACCCCTTTCCCCATTCTACTGTTTCCTCACTAAGTTGAGTTTTTTATTTTAGCTGAACACATGTATGATTGGAAGTTACCTGCCCCACATTACACGGTTAGCACCAAAGTGAGAGACAACTTGGGATAAGAGAACAGACAAATCCAGATAAGGAAACTGTCCTCTTGACACTCTGAAAAAGGCACTAAATTTCACATGTACCTGTCATAAATTCAAAATTTAGCATACTCATGCTAGAGGTTTCACTGATAAGGGAAAAACAAAAAATCAAAGGACTGTCAATTATTTTGACAAAGGACTTCAACAAGTTAAATGAATTTTGATCATACCAATATCTCAGATTTCATCTTTTACCATTTGACTCATTTAATTGATAAGAGGATACTACTGATATTGGAAAAAATAGAATTAGCATCTACAAGAGTTAAAAATCTGTGCTTCTGTCATGGTCTTCAGCAGTATAGAAAAAGTGAAGCTAATGAGAACTTTATGCATGTTGTGCTTCCTTGAAGTCACGCTGATGAGGAAAGAATCAAACACTTACTTGTGGGAATCTAGACAGATTTAAAAGTTGAGAAAAGACAAGAGCTTCCTCATCATTTCTGCAACACAATATTCATATAAGGGAACTTGTCTGTGTCTTTCAGACTATTATTGTAAATATAATAATATGGCTCACGTTGGTGGTTTGCAAAAGGCCAAATGGTCAAGCAATACTACTGTTGATGGAAATTCTGTGCACAGTTGCTCAATTTCAGAAATATACAGACCAAGCCCCTGAAATTATTCAACACAATGATTCTTAATTTCGTCAACGTCATACAAGGAAGTGTCTCAACAACTGTATAAAAGGGTAGCGATACCATAAGCCAAAAGTAGGAATGTTACAGCAAAATGAAATGATGGGAAGAAACTTTACAACAAGACAGTTCTTCTATATTTGCAATACAAGGAAATAAAAAATCACCTTCATACACAAGAAGCCCACTGCCACATTAAGTTCTCCAGCCCTTTGGAAAATTGCCTTTCCAACTTTATTTGTCATCTGCACTGTGATCATTCAATTGTAACACGGAAAAAAAGAGACAATTTTGATCCAATAAACAACAACATTAACAAAGCCTTTTTTCCATTGGAAGATATAGGCTACATGGATGAAACGATGCCATTGAATTTTGTCCAAATTCTTAATTTTGATCCAATACAACGTAAAAAGGTGTACACTCTTAGTGTAACATATGATGCCACCACCTTTTTAAAAAGCAGATCTAATATTTTACTAAAAGACACTATTTACTACAGGTTTACACGTTACAATGATACGACACTTTCCCTTATTCCTCCAAAGTGAGTCAAATTTAAATACTAAAAAGAACAACATTGAAAGAAACTGCCCCTGCAAAGAAATTTGCCAAACCCAGTATTATTCACATCTGTTTGTTGCAGCACATATTTATAGCAATGTTTTTAGGATATTGTTTAGGTTCAGGAAAACTTAGGGAAAGTTAGTGTAATCTACTATGTAAGTTACTACTTCATTAATCTAAGTGAAAAAAAAAAAAAACAGATAATAGAAGAGTAAGGGCGAAAAAAGAATGACTCAATTATGTCTCCAGCCTAAATCATCAACAAGCAGACATGTGACAGAAATCGGTTGCATGCCTTTTCTCCGGTTGGCCACAAATACGGATTAAATCGAACAGCACGGTAACCATCCTATAATCAAAGATAAAAAGAAAAACTCAATTATTTTGTAATAAAATTAACTATCTTGATGAAAAGAAGTAATTTATTAAACCTTCAAAACAAGATCTTCAAATTGCTTAAGCCCAGTTCCATCATCAGCTGGATTAGCAAGGCAACAGCCAACAAATTTGGTCGGGTATTTCTTCAAAACGCTGTCCAATGAACAGAATGACAAGAGTGGCACAACATAATAACACTATAAAAGTTAAAACAAAATCCATTACATGGAAGATGTGATGATTAATACAGTGAAATCCACAATTTAGTCCATGTGAAATTTTTCCTCCAGTATTATACAGTTCACTTTGCAACTAATATTATCATAGCAACAGTCTTATCTTCTAGATAAGGTTGGCTACATAAACCATACAAATTACAATGCCATGGGACTTGGTTATAAACCAAATTTTCAGGGATATGATTCAGTGTAAGATCCTTTTCAATAATGAATGAATATATAAATTTGACAGATCAAGCTTTTAAATTATTAGCTTAAGGAATTTCAAATGATCTTGGAGATCTTTCCTTTTGTTTCACTACTAGAAAAGGGTAGTTCCCTGTTTCCACATAAAAGTCCTTCTATAACAGAATGTCTAATCTTATCAAGCATTGCCATTATTGTGTTATCAGAATTTCTCCCTTTCTTCTCCCCTATTCTCCTTTCCTTGGCAATTTCCAGCATTGGAAAACACATCAATGCTGAGATCACACTTCCACTAGACATTCCATCACCCAAACTCTCGTTTCAGTATTGTTTAATACGAAAACTCTAAATAACTCAGTTCTTTCATCAAACAGGTAACAAACCTTGTGACGTAACTATGATCAAATTTATGATTAATTGGTTGCACAATGAGTGCACCATCTACTCCTGCCTCCTCCATACACTGAAAAAAGTGAGCATCAGCATCAATAATATACACACAAACTCAAATGCAAACACAATCCTTTTCATAAAATTAATCTCAGACCATTGGGATCTGTGAGAAACAGCAGATAGAAAGACGCTGTCACATTCTCAACGAATGAGTCAAAATTTGCAGAAAATACAAGAACAAGGCATCTACAAACTGTTTGCACAAAAATGTTAAAAAAATATACACACTATTGTCAAGTTAATTGACCCACAGGTAATAATGGGTAGAGAGATAATAAACTAAATCATACCTGGAGAAAAAAATCGGCATTTCCTTGTAAAGTGGGTTCTTGTCCAGGAAAATAAGGAAATCTACCAGCCTTCCTTTTCACAAAAAGAAAAGGTTAATCACAATTTGGTGAGTGATGATAATAAAAGTCAGCAATAACAACATTAACATTAACTAATAATACAAAAAGAAAAAGGTGAAGAAAGTGTACTGTGGTGTGTTAGTGTTACCTCTTGAGGTGAAGCCCACACGTGGAGATGGGAATCAATGACTTTGGAGGCTGAAGGGGTTTCAGTGAAGGCCATATTCGTAACTGTAGCACAACAACCACTTCTGATTCTGAACCTCAACTTTAACCTAGGTTTACTCGAATGCCTCGGACAAACACCTAAAACCACAGTACTCAACCTCAGCGCCATTTCATGTGAATTATCACTAAGATTTATTTTTTTATTGTTTCGCAAGTACAATATCTTTTTACTTTATTCTCAAAAAATTGTATCTTTTGTTTTACTTATTGAAAACATTTAAATATAAATATGACATAATATTGACGATGTTGATTCATAATTGATGCAAACTTATCCTTTTCATACACAATGTGCAACTTCTATTTGTAATAATAAATTAAAAACTACATAAACTGGAATAAGGAAACATTTTTTGTTTGAGTGAAATGTTAAAAGGGTTTTGTAGAATTTAGATGATGATACAAAGAAAGAGAAACCTTTCGAATGTTACACGTTCAGCAAAAGGGAAAGAAAAAAACTTTCCTTTTGTTAACCGCTGCTATAAATTTACATTGACCTTTGTACTTTTTTCCCATCTGCAATGGTTTGTGTCAAAATCAAACGCGCTTTATATCTTACGCGTATAGCTGCTAAATAACAAGCATGTCCATGTTCATAAATGAAGAGTTTTTGTTGTGTGCAATGGATTTTTTCAGCTTAGAAATTTACAACTCTACCTATTATTTGGCTCTGGATTATATGTCAGAACTATAAGGTAAATGAGCGATTGTGGTTGAACCTGCACACTTTTCCACACGCGTTTGCCAAAAAAGAAAGTGCTGTCTTCCCTTAAACCAGAGTGTGAAGGCCAAAAGAAACGTCTCAATCTAGCAGACACTATTTTGAAACTACACGGCCTCTTTAAGAAGGTACACGACACGTGCTATTACCAGTACTACGTTAGTGTGCCACATAACACCCTCTTCTTTCCTGGTTTTTTTCCCCTCCAACGTATATCTCTATAATCTTTGGCTTGATATATGTAAATTGGTGTCGCTTTGTTTAACATGTGATGTGTTCTGGTTACAAAGTTTACAGCTGGTATAATTTTGTCTGTGTTTTAGTACATGCATGTTTCAAGATACGTTTTCGATTGAATATGTGAATGCTACAAAATACTATGTTGTACACGTTCGAATGCAATGATGATCAGTTGATGATGTATGAATAAACACGACATATGCATTAAATGAAATTATTACCAGTTAAAGTAGAATTAACGTTATAATGTGACTCATAAAGTGAAAACAACGTTAAAGTTGATTGTCATAGCTAATTCCAAAAATGATGACAACATATACACGTTTTAAACCTTTTCATTTTACATTCTGCAAACTTTTGTTATGGTAGAGCTTCTGAGATGAGAAAAATGTAACAGAAGCTGAGTATTATACAATTCAACCAAGAAACATGCCTGGACCAAACCCTACCATCTGAATTGATTCTGAGAAATTAATGTAACAGACATATTAATATACAATTCACTTAGAAACATGTCTAGATTGAACTCTACAATCAGACATCTACTTACAACTTTCACCAAATGTAGAAAAATCTACCACAAAAGCATTGCAATGGGATTAAAAGCAGTCTATCTAGGCTAAACTAAGCTACTGTTTACAATTTAGAACATTGCATATATCTCCTAATTCTGGAAACACGGTAGGTTCAAGAATAAGACTTCATTAGACCCAAGTTGTAAAGAAACTTCTCAGAGCTTGATCGAAAGAGACCAGACAGAGAGAATTTTCCTCTCTCATGGGGTTCAGGTTTTGAGCAGACATCATCTTTGACATGCAGAATGGCCAAGCCAATCTCTTTTCGAACTGCTTCAATTGTTTCACTCTTAACAGGATTTCCAGTCACATCAGTCACATAGAAAACATTCACAGCTTGAGTGCCCCTGGTTGTAACTTCAGCACGGTTCACTGAAAGGCCATTTTCTCTGAAGATGCGAGTTACATCAGACAGAAGGCCAACCCTGTCCTCCCCACAAAGTTCTAGCTTTATGCCCTGCAAAATCAAATACAAAATAATTGTATCACTGATAAATATTTGGTAAGAACATGTGAATTAGCACACCAATCACTTGTTGTAGTACCTCAGAAGTTCGTCTCCTAATAGCAGCTTCCAAACAATGAATCACTCTTTGCCTTTCTGCTTCAGAACTGATAGGACACCCATCCACATGCCTTATATAATATTCCTGTAAAAGAAGGCAAAACAAAAACATATCAGTCAGTGATGAATTCCAATAGCAACCACAAACAAGATGATAGAAAGTAGTATTTTGCACTCAAGTAACATGACAAGACATGCAATGTCACTAAAGTATGATAATTATAATTCAAGTCTAAGTTGGTAAGATGTACAAGTACTAACATGGTGTCAATTCCAAGAACATCAAAACTAACCTGATATGCCTCTGGTCCTTCGGCAATGACTGTTCCATGGTACACAACATACTGCATGTCTGTGAGGGTGCACACGGTGTCAAACAGTAACTTAGGTCTATCTGGACACCTCAAGTTCACAACAGTATATCCCTTATCTATGCAATCATCAACAGTTACAAGGAGCTTGTTCCTGTCACTTGTTGACCCAGAATCTCCATCGTCTATGTCATAATCACGGTCGGCATACATCAACTGATGCAGCCTCCTATCCTTGTGAGTAGAACCAACAGAAACAGCAGTGTTGGCACTCTTCTTATCTATGTCTCCTTTCAGCACATACAGCAGAAGTTGCTTAATCTTAGCAAGGCGATCCGGATTGTCGATGGACAATCCTGTTTCCTCATCTGTGATGTAAACAACAGATGCCATTCTTGAATTGTGTGTCCAGACTTCTGCTGCTACCACATTGCATTTCAGGTCTGCAAGAACAGCAAAAACCTCCGAAAGCAACCCTGGCCTGTCTCTTCCGGTCAATTCAATGATTGTGTGTTCTGCTTCAGCTTGAACCCCAACAGATCTTCTCAAGGATCGGAAACTAGAGGCTCTTGGACCCAGCGACTGCAACGAGAAACAGGAATTATCAGAGTGAATTGGGTAATTCAGATGGATCCATACAGAGCAGTGACATGCAAGAGGAAATCTGCTGATTCAAGTTTCAAAATGAAAACAAACTAGTCCTTCTTCGTCTTTTGTCTGGTTTCTTTTTCATTCTAGTTGTTAATTTGATTTGTTGAAAGGAAAGAACACAAACAGAATCATGCATTATTTTCTTCATTGGAGATATATACAGACCAAACAATCTCATATTTCAATTCCGCCAACTGCCCCTTTATTCAAACAGTTGAATAGCACATATTTAAGGTCATCAATTCACAAGCTTCCAGCTGAAAGTTTGAAATTTGAGCAGCATAAAGGACTTAAGAAACTACGATAACTCACAATTGAACAATATCAAATAAACTTAATCCTAATTTCAGGCTCAATTTATACAGGAAATTAAAAAATATAAAATACGTGAAAATAAAAATGGCCTGGGATTAGTTTCACAGATCTACTACCTGTTGAATACGGTCGGCTACATCATCTTGCACGAACTTTTTCCCATTCTGATCCGTGACATGAAAAACTGGGCAGTGACAGAAAACCACATAAAACAATATCAGAAGAAGTGAAAACACAATTGAGCAGAGCGAAGGTGAGATAGAAAATTGAGAAGTGAAGCGTACCATCCATGAACCATTCTCCATCAGAGGAAATGTAAGCTCTTCTAACACTGAGATTCATGTCAGTGAGAACCTGAACCACCTCCAGCAAACTCCCGCGTCTGTTTGCGCTATCAACCTGCAACAAACAACACTCACGGAAAATGGTCACACAGAGCGACCCTTTTGCAATGCAGAAAAGACAAGGCCAATGGGAGGTGAATTTAGCACCTTTATCACAGTGTCTGTTCTGCTGGAAACGTTATCCACAGCAACTCTGCAGGGCAGCAAAAAAAACACAACATGAAACACTATTACGCTGCACAAACACCTCCCAGCGGTGCAAAGAAGCAAGAAGAGGATTAGTGATGGTAGAGTGGCCAACCTGGGAGGGTTCATTCGAATGACAAGCTTCTCGAATTCATCATGAAGAGGTAGAGGAGACGACCAACAATCCATTGGGGTGGGTGTGGTGGGAAACAAAACAGAACAGAACAGAACAGAGTAGAGAGTGTGGCTTTGTTTGGATAACGGGGAGAGTGTGTTTGGGGTGAGTTTGTGTTGTGTTGTGTTTGTGTGTCTGATTTGATTCGTGTGTTGTTGGACTTTGCTTGTACCTTGCAATTGGGATGTGTGTTGTGTTTGTGTTTTCGTGTTTTGTGTTGTGTTGGGTCTTTGGAATGTGGTCGATTGGTGGAATGGCTCCTAAGCTGGACCAAGCGTTCCCTAACGACACACCACACAACACACTATCACAATTTTTTTCTCCTCAATCAATATTTATTATATTATTTAATTCTCAATAAATTCTCAATAAATGTTTAATTACTCACTAAATATTTGCTGTCCAAAAATTAACTTTTACTTTTCCATATTAACAGTAACAACAGCTCTCTATTAAAGGGAGGATATCAAGAGATACTTAATTTTGTGTTTTATATTTTCTTGCAAGTTATGTGTAATAAATTTCAATTTTTCTAGCCATTTAAAAAAAAAATACACGTCACCGTATTTGGAAAAGTTGACTAAAATAATAATAAGTAAATAGTGAAATATACGATTAAACTAAAAAGTTATATGGTATTAGTTTAAGAATTTACCTTTTTCTATTCGATTAAATTAAGAAAACTTATGATTTACGGGAACTGGTTTTAGACGTACTTCCTCAAAAGTGATAGCTGTATTATTACCTTTTTAGCCTTGTGTATTAACTTTTTTTTTTTCACTTGGAAAGAATTAAGACGTTTGATAAATTGTGTTAAATTTTATTAATGATTTATATATTTTCTTTTCAAGATTATTGGAACTTTGTTTTTTAATTATATTTCCCAGATTAGTTGTAATATATTGAAGTAAGTGATTACGTTTTGACTAGTGATCATCCTCTGTTCCCGTGGAAGGGAAAAAAATTAAAGAATTCGCATATTGCATTTATTACTTTGACCAGAATGTTTATTTATTAAGGAAAAAATTGTAAAAAAAGGTTAATACAGAAAACAATTTGACTGAAGACTAATAAAGAAGAATGAAGTCAACTAAATTTTTTGTTTCTAACAACGGCCACGAACTAAATTAAAAAAAAAAAAACAGTTGCTTTTTGAAAAATTAATACTTATTTAAATTTTTTTTTTCTTTCGGTCCTACAAATTTTTTCTTTGCTTTTTATCTCTGTAAAAATTTTAATAATTATTTATAGCCCTTATAAAACTATAAATTTAGTCTTAGTCCCTGTAAAATAGTTCTTTTTGTTGTTTTTCATCTTCTATTTTTTTTTTTTTTTTTTTGAAATCACCAATTTTGCTCCTAATATCAATTTTAGGAAGAATTAATAGCATATATTTGACTTATCTTTAATTTATGTTTAAAAGCTTTGCCGATAAATATAATAGGCGCCACTTAAAAATGTCACTTGATTTTTTTTTAATCACATAATTAATTATTTCACATATTTTTAAAAACAGGGACTAAAATCAAATGAAAAAACACATAGAAACTGTAAATATATATACTCAAGTTATAATTATAATCAACCATCTTATAAATTTTATGATATCAAATAACGTTATGGTAAATAAAAAACTTGCTAAATTATATACTAATAAATTCAAAATTTATATTAAAATATTTTTTAATCGATTAATTTTTGTTCTGAAATCAAGTATACTAACTAAGACATTATTAATAGGACTATTTGAAATTTAGAAATCTTATTCTTAAAAATATTTTAAAATTTCATCGTAAACTATAATGTAACATCTGCATATATTTTATTTTGTATGATTTTCATAAAGCGCAAAATAAAGTATTTTATAATTTAATTTAAGAATAAAAAATATAATTTTTTATAATAATTTAGGAAAAAAATATTAATGTTTTATATATAAAGATGTTATGTAGTTGGTGGTGAGTGGTGAAACATGTGAAAGTTGGAATGCATGATAGAATGTCCTTTGTCATAAGAAACCGTTACTAATGAGCTGGCATTTGTAGTGTTAGTTTGAATGAACAAACTGCTTCACTATGAGTTGTCATCCACACTCTTTCTTTCTTAGTCAACCCTTCTTTATTATTAATTACCACTCTTTTTTCATTCACACTGTTAACCCTAATTACTCTCACTAATCAATTAATCAAGGAACTAATGAACAATTAAGGAAACATTGGACATTTTGTGAATTTGAATTTTCTGCTGATTTTTGTTGTGATGTTCTTCTACTGTGTTTTCATAATATACTCATTATCACTAAGTTTGACGTTTTAAAATATATTAAAAAGATATTTAAAATATCAACACAGTGTATTTTTAATATTCAGCTGATAACAACACCCAAAAAATCAGTAGAAAATCTGGACTCACATTTTGTTCTCTTGAGAAATATAAGATATTTTCAAATTCCTAAATTTGACTCCTTAAAAGAAACACTTTTTTGTTAATTATGTTTTGATAAATACTTAATTATTTATTAAATTTTTTTTTCCCTTTCTTCCTTTTAAAGGACACACTATAAGGTATGAGAAAAAGACACTTTACGCAATTAAGAGGTAAAGCATGTGAATCTTTTCATGTTATGAGTTGAGGAGTCATGTGGATGCATATGTTTCGGTTTTGTAAAAGGAAAATACTAAATGCATCATTCTTTTATTTATTTTATTTTACTTTTATTTTGGTTAATTTCTGGTTTCAATATCAATGGACCACAGTGCATTTTTTCATTGAAAATTTGACTTGTACTCTTTCGTATATTTCGTACGGCGCATACTTTCAAACATATAAACTATAATTTCAAATTAGATTATGAATTATTTTATAAGTAGCGTATTAATTTAAATTTCTTTTGTATAAATTTATCAAAATATTGTTTATTTGAACTTATTTTAGTGACCAAATTTATGAGTATTTTTCATTTGACATAATGCATTATGTTATTGGATGAAATAACGAAAAAGAAACGCGTCTATGATAAAATAATAAAATAATAAAGTTGTAAAATCATAAACTCCCAATTAATGCATGTCTATTGAACAATGAACCGACAACATAGTAACTCACAAATAACAAATTAAAATATTTACACATAAATTTGTTGTAAATAAGTGTGACTATAGGTGGACCTAAGTTCAGTCTCCTTTACCCTCCTTGTCTCACCACCAACACTAGTATTTATTTTCATGTCTCAAAATTGTTAAATTTTGTTAATAAAATAAAATGGTCAAATACTTTTTTATTAGTAAGTTTTGTAGATTTTTCTTATCACTATACATATACTTAAAATAAATATAAAAATGAAAACATTGTGATATGAAGCACATTTTGGCACTATCATTATCTATTTTGTGAGATACATTTGGTGATGAAATAGGAAAGTTGAAAGCAAAAGGGTGGCATAGTTGAAACTCATTGTGGACCAGAAAATGTTTTCCTTTGTGTGTTGGGAAAATAGTTGATGCATGTGTTAATTAAAGCTTGCATTATCAAAGAGTGCTAGTGCTGGTGCTTCTCCAAACTCTTGTCCCATCTCTATGCAATACATTCATTTTCAATATTATTTAATAATTTAAAATTTAAATTTTGATAACCATAGAGAAAAATATGACTTTGTTTACTAATTTTATAAAATATATGAAAAAAAAAAAACATGAAGTCAAGAAACTCACTCCAAGATGATAAATATATGTATTCGTATAAAATGGTAGTGTTAAAAGCTATATCGTTTTAAAAAGGTTTTTCATTTCTTTATCAACAAATGTTAATATATTATTTGTTAGTGGAAGAGTTCAACTCACAGTCTCTTTCGCTCTCACTTCTAATGTTGTCACTAAATTATTTTTATATTTTCAAAAAGATTTTTACAAGAAATATATTCTTCGTACATCGAAAATATTTTTCTAATACAATTATTTTAACAGTGATGTATAATTTATCGTGTCATTTTACAATAAAATACATTTGTCCAAAAAATTTCGATACAAGGAATTTTTAAACTTTAAAATTCTTTACTTACAATATATTTTACTCTTTCAAACTTGTAAGATTTTTAAAAAAGAAATATAGTAAAAATTCAATATCAATGAGTCATGAAAAATTTCATACCAACGATTTGAAAACATCAACATTAATTTAAAACCTTATAACCATAAATTTGCGGATTTTTCTGTTTACTTATATAATTTATTTTACTCATTTCTAACTAATGCTAAACCCTAAATTTCAACCACTTTGAATTCTTTATGATATTATTTTGACCACATTGGTAGGTATATTCAAGTGCTCTATTTTATTTTGACTTGAGTATTCATTCCCTCGGGATATTTATAGTTGTGGACACAGATTTTGTCATTCATATAGTTTTGATTGGGACAAAAAACAGTGAGCAGCAAATTTTTAAATATATATATATATATATATATATATATATATATATATATTATATATACGATGAGTTTGGTGTTATATAATTAACATCGTCACTGCTAAAATACTGCCAACTAAAATTTAATTATGAATAAAATTGTCCTGTTGCAAAACTCAACAACCAAAATAAAATATCAAATATTCTATAAAAAATTACCACAAAACATCCTCATGCATAAAATAATAATTATCGTGGATTCGATTCTTGGAGATTAATTATAATAATAAGAAGAAGATCTATCCCTCTCCATTACAAAATATATTCTACCTCTTCTTGCTTTATAAATATAAAAGAAAATTGTAAGTTGGTGTGTATTAAGCATAAGGGATGGAGCTGCAAAATCATGGCTTTCAAAGAAAATAGGTATGATTAGTCGGATGCCAACTATTTTTGTTTAAATATATCAGTTTGATATTTATTTTTTAAAATGTGTCAATCTAGTTCAAATTTTTAACAAAGTGTTTTAGTCAGGTTCTTTTGAAACAAAAATTACTAAAACTGTTAACTTAATTCATGATTTTTATCACTAAATTTTAATATAAATATTAATACTTAATTGTGTAAGTCATTTTAAATATTAATATCGTTAATGATATTAATAAATTTTTATGAAAATGACTTAATTGAAGTATCTTTTCAAAAGTTGAGACTTAATTGATATTTTTTAGAAGCGAGTACCAAACTGACACATCCAAATGAAAGTGGGTACCATCCGACTAATTCAACCAAGAAAATATGAAAAAAAAAATTGACTACTAAATTTTGACAACTTTTTCTTACAATCTTAAATAGTAATTTTTAAATAGTTTTTTATTTTTTATTTTTTTATTTTTAATATTTTAAAACTATTTAAAAAACGATATCTCATATCATAAAAAATGTTATCAAATTTAATAATCAAAATATATAGGCATAATAAAAATAAAAATAGTTTTGTTATGGTTTTTTTTACTGGTGATGTGAAAGTGAAACCCTAGAAAAAAAGTGTGGGAGACAGAGTACTGACAGGTACGGTAAGTAAGTGTATTGCCACATCATTATCTCCTTTTTGTCTCTCTTTACTTTTATTGTCTGTCTCATCCAATCCAAACCTAGTAGACTCACATGACCTTCCATCACACATGTGTTTCTCTGAGATATTTTTTTTTTCTCTTTCAGATACACGTGAGGTAAATATAAATATCTTTTTTTTAACCTTTTAGGTTCAAATCATTTTTTTAATCTTTAAATTTTAATATATTTTCCACTTTCATCCTTTATACTTTAAAGTAAACCGATATACTTTTAAAGTAATATTTAAATTATTTATGTGGTTGATATCGTTTGATATGTTTCGGTTCAAATGATTTAGAATACGGTTTAATAAATAAAAAGTTTAACACAGTTAAATCTGATGACTGTATATTTCTTTTTTAATTTAAAGAATAAATTTTCTTTACATATTTAACTTTTTTAATATTATAATAATTTAAGAAAATTAATTTATAATTTTCAGATTATGTAAGTTAAATTGCCTTAAAAAATATTTGAACTTTCATCTTATAAATAAAATATCTGTAAAAAAAAATGTCATCTTTATGTTTCTTCACCAAACAAGGGAATATTTTCTTGGCTCATTTGTGTTTCTCCCCATTTATCAAAACTTTCTCACTTTCTCGTCTCTTTTAAACCAAACACTATTGAGAAAATTTGTACCCAATTTAAAATCACTCTTTACACGAATCAAACTATTAAAGATCGAAAAGTTGTCAAATCTAGTTAGATTGATACTATTCTTTTATTTTTATTTTAAAAATTACTCAAATAAAAAAAGTTACTCTAACTCGGCAGTTTAAATGACACGTTTAATTGACTAAAAGTTTAAATAAAAATGAATTTATCCAATTCTTTACGTTGTCATAAAAAATTCGATTCAATTTTGGCCATTCTACGTTAATAAATTAAATGAGTTGATTCACTAAGTTTAAAAATACAAAAATCAATAACATTGTTTTATTGGGGTGTGTATAAATTGTATTTCTTTCAATAATACAAAAATTGGTTAATTCACTTAAACTTGGTTCAAACAACTTATTAGCTAATTAATCTGACCTACGATAAAAGAAAAAAACTTCAATATTTTCAATTCAATGTTTTATTTTTTATAAATTAATTATAATTCAATATTATTAATTAAGAGCAACACATATTTTTGTACATTTAAGCCACCTTATTTTATAAAAGATACAAAGTTTATCTTTAAGAAACCCTGCATCTTATGCAGATTTTTTTATATAAGAGGTAGTACATCAAAATTATAATTAATCATAAAATATTTCCAACTTTCCAGCTTGATAAGAGACGAATAATCTCATTTACTTGTAATATTGAGTTTACATGATTTTCCTAATCCCTTGCAGAATCTGTGCACAAAATTGGGACAGTGTTATATAACATACACACTTATTCAAATTTGCATGTGCCTCTATGTAGAATTTATATTTTCTGCTATGTTTTTCTGTGCTGAGTGTGTAGTGTGTATTCAAAATACATCGATAGATATATAGAGTTGTTATAGAGGGAGTTTTATTGAAGAGATACAACACCAATGAGATCAGAGTCCAACCACATAAAACATTGACACCACTCTCAACCCAAAATCTTAAGACAATGGGTTTATGAGTCTTTATTCTTATAGAGTGCTTTACTTTCCCATTTCTAGCCAATGTAGGACTTAAACTCACACTTGAATTCCTAACGTAAGATGTTCCTAAGATTTGATGCCACCAGACACACACTCAAGTAACTATGTTCAATGCATATACATTGTAAAAGGATTTCATATTAACAAAGAAGATATCATGTTACAACATTGTCAAATTGTTAGTTTCTGATAAAAGAAACTGTACACAAACTGGTGTAGATTATCTGCAAATAACAGAGCTAAGGAAAATAGTAATAAATAACATCAAAAGAAATTGCATTCATTCATAAATAAAATTGTACAACAAACAATGAAGGGTTGTTTTTAACAACAGAAGTTAAGTGACATGAGCAAGAATTTTTAAGCATGAACCATGTTAGAAGATAAGAAAATAGTAATTTTTTAAATTTTATGTGTGAATCAACCTTCTTAAGTGCTTGAAAAGTGGCATGAAGCAGTTGCAAAGTTTTTCAACCCCAATCCTACCTCAAAACTCAGTACAGAATGCCAGAAACAGGCCTAATTGATGCTATGAGTTCATATCAGTTAACTTGAAACTGTAGTAAATAACAATCCTACCTCACACTCATCATGAATAATACATTGCAGATATACTTTTTTTCTTTGATTCTTGATCTATGTGTTAATAATTAAGAGATAAAATATGAGTTGGTCAGACTCAAAAAAACTGCCATGAATGATGCATAACTGAAATTCTTAAAGCATTCCCATTTTTTCACATCAATGACGTTGCCTTACAATGGTAATGCTTTAAGAATATTCAGTTATACTTCAAGAAGGGAAGGTGGAGCTGCTCTTTTCTGAATGAGTGGTGAATAGAACCAATAACAAGGAAGCAAGAAGTAAAGAGAGAAGAGTGATGGAAATGAATGAATGAATAAAATTATGAAACTAAGTTTTTTGGCTTAGTCCTTTTATAGATAAGAACCAAAAAGAATCAGAACTCATTAACTTCATTTCACAGATGCATGAATCAAGAAATTATCAAAATGTGTCAATCAAGTCAACCAAAAGTGTGATGAATCTATCTATAGAGGAAGAAGGTTCACTGGAAAGATACAATAACAATGAGACTGAGTCAGGCCACATAAGAATGACACTACTCTCGACCTAAAAACTTACAACAATGAATTTATGAGTCTTTATCTTTATACGGTGTTCAACTTTCTCATTTTTACTCAACGTAAAACTGAAACTTATACTCGGTGTGTTGAATTACAACCAGATCAAATCTCACCCTTGAAAAAGAACCTTCCTGATAAAGTAGTATTTTCCAATGTTTTTCTTGTACTACATAGTACTTGTGCATGCTCATTCATAGCAAAATGACGTGGTGCACTGCATGTAGGCTGAAAAAACTGTGCAGTGTGTGGTAGTAATTAATTGATTAATCAACAAAGATGCATCATCATCATCATCATCATCAACAACAAAGGCCATTTCATGAACTATGTATCTGAACTTGATTACCTTGTGGTTAATTGTGAAGAAAGGACAATATGAACCTAGCTGTTATCACTTTCAATTGCTCTTAATTTGTACACTTTTTTGTGATTTTGTAACACTTAAGTGGTGCTTTCTTTTCTTATGTTGGGTCAATTTATAGCATTAAAAATTGGCCACCAGTTTGTAGTGAATGATATATCACATGGGTGGATCATATACTGATGCAAGGTTTTGTAAACATATTTAACAGGGAAAGGGACCACTGATGCAGAAATTAATAGCACAAAAAATTGTAATCTTTCACAAACCAATGTTAAGGTTAATTTCTTCTGACATCTTTCACTTTATTATTCCTCCCATTACCATTAACACCACTGTTATTCCACAACAATCAGGAAATAGTATGCGTCTTAAATTTGATTTCTGAGGTAGACTTTAATTTAGGTAACTTTTAACATGACATTAATCATTACTTTTTATCATACTCTTAGTTTCATTTAGTTCTTACTTAGGTTGCACCTTTATCATGGGTGAAAGAGAAATAATAAAGGAGGTCGTATTAGGAAATTGTACATCTTTTTAATGTGAATCATGATATCAATTACATTTATTGATTTATATTTTGTTTTAGAAGATAAATAGATAAAAAGGGTAAAAGTGTTTGTTGGTTGACTTAGATATGTTGATACAATTTTTCCAATCTATTAAATAATCTGTAAAAATCATAATTATTAATTTTCATCTTCTGAACAAATTTTTAGATAAAGTTGAATTGGGTGTGTTTACTGTGGCAATTTTCTTACATGCACAACAAAAAGAAATAAGAAAAATTAATAACACCTTTTAATAATTTATGTCAAGCATAACATTTGGTAACGCAGTCTTGTGTTATTTTTTTATGGTATTAAAGAGGTTAATGCTTCCTGCACCCCACAATCACTGACTTTACTCCTATGATATTAGGAAAATACTAAAATACTCTTTACCATTTTACCACTCTCTCGGGAAGAAAAAAAAACTCATTCTACAAAGTCTTTTCAAAACTCGTTCCACGTGTTCGAAAAAGCTTTTTTTTTTCATAACATTTTTCAAAAAACTTATTCTGAAAGACATTTTGAGTTTCGGAATTTTTCTTTTTGAAATTTTCATTGTGGAAAATTTATTTCAAAAACACATTTAATGTTCCAAAAGTCACATTTTGAAAATTTCGTTCCAAAAATTTTATTTCGGAAATGTTCTAAAAATTCTTAATAATTTGCTCCGAAAAGTTTTCAGAATATACAATCTGAAAGTCGCTTTTCTTGTGGGTAAAATGGTTATTTCAAAATTTTGAGAGGGTACGCAAAGAAATTGCAAGAGTGCAGCGAGTAAAAGCCTATAAAAATTGGAGAAGACTGTAACGATAATAGATGCAATCACATTACATCGTACTCTTCTGCATAATTTAGCCTTAAAAAGGTATTTAAAGCACTTAAAAATAATTGTATGCTCTTAGAGCCCTTGCAGATTATTTCTAAAAACCTAGAAAAACAATTATAACAACTTGAGACACTAAAAATACATTTAAATTTTAATTATTAGACATTCATCTCAATAATACATTCTTGCACAAATAGAAAAAAAAAATATCTTATTTAATGAAGTACTTCCTAAAAGAAAGATGAAATAGAAATTTACAGGATTTAAGTAAATTTTCTTTAAAAACAATATAATAATACTTAAGTATGCACTCAATCAGTCATATCAGTTCTAACTGTTATCTTTTAAATGCATATTTCCTCAGTCAAAGCAATATAATTTTCTTGATTTAACCAAAAATATTACGTTTAAATATTATTATCTGTTTATCCATAATTAGTATAGTCAATGTTATCATTAAAAGCGAAAGTTCTGTAAGATACATGTAACAAATCAATGAAAAATTATAATGCAACACCTTGATACTGTATGAAAAATCATCTCTTGTTATGATAACACAATCAAGGTTGCAGGAGAATTACCTGAATGGGTTGTGTTTGATACTAACTTGCGAGCTTTCTTCATTTTCCTCTTCAAAATCAAAATACATCATCACCTAACTACATTGGTAGGCAACTAAATGAAACATTTCCTCCGTCCAAACTTTCCCAATAGAACTCTCAAACAACAACAATAACTAAAAAAAAAAATCAATGATGATCTAAGAGCTTTATTACTCTACTTTGAAACCAGATGCTTTATTGCTTTACATGATTTCAAGTGTGCGCCTGATATCTGCCTTCCATCAGAGAAGTAAACATGGTGCTGAAGGAAAAGGAAAATGCAAGCAAAGCAGAAACCACAAAATAGCTAACATCTGAGGCTGATCACAAGTGAACAAAATTTGAGAGTTAGCGGTCAATGTCTGAACCAAGGTCACCCCACCTTACGTTGTATCTGGCTGCAAGATAGTGAGCACCAACAGGACCCCTACTACCATAAGGATAGTACTCTGGAATTATCTTTTTCTCTTCTAGTTCCTTCAGTACAGGTGTAAAGAGTGACCATGCTGCATCCAGTTCATCACTACGTATGAAGAGTCTTCTTTCTCCTTCAATGGCATCCAACAGTAGCCTCTCATAAGCATCTGGAATCTCCTTTGAATATCTGTAATGAAGTAAAAATGAAAACTACTTTCAAAATGATCTTACAATATGTCATCCATAGATATATCACTTTACTACTTTCAAAATATCCAATTTCGTTTATGGAGCAAGAAAAATCCTGGAATTATGGTGGCATGGCAGACATGTCACCGGCCACAAAGATTATATGGACATTAGATCAATGTTGAACATTGCCACCAGTTTAAGAAAGCAAGAAACTAAGAATGAAGTGAATTTGTGAGATAATAATCTAACGAAGAGTGTATTTCAGGGGTCCCATAAAGTTGATTTTAAGAGTAAAAGCAAAATACCTTGCTGCATAGTGAAGATTTAGATTACTGCGGTCCAACTTCATTCCCAGACCTGGTACTTTGTTGTTTATCTTCAAATAAATAGCCTCATCAGGCTGAACTCTAATCACAAGTTCATTGGTCGCCCGATCAAGATCAGTACCAAAGTTCCGGTTGTACAAATTACCCGGCACATGCCTGAACTGTACCCGTATCTCAGCTCTGAAACCAAAACAACATAGCAGTTAAATATATCTAAAGTGGGGCGTGGAGACCTAGAAGTATATATAGATGGCTAACACTATAAAGTAAATTTATTTCCTTCCCTTACCCTTTGTTGTGTAATGCTTTCCCTGCCTTCATCAGGAAAGGTACCCCATCCCATCTTGCATTATCTATAAAGAGGGCAGCTGCAGCAAATGTTGGGGTTAAGCTGCCTACTGGTACAGTTTTGTCATCAGTGTAGGCTGGATATGTAACACCTCCTCTTGTGTGACTCTTATACTGGCCTATAACCACATCTTCAAGTTGTAGGGGTCTCATTGAACGAAGAACCTTGACCTGAGATCCATTAGGTAATTGAGAATCTGGTGAAAAAGAAAATTTCACAATTACTTAGAACAACTAAATTCAAGGCATATAACCATTTGAGACCTTTTCATTTCTTATATCCTCTGCATCCAAACTAACAGGGGTTTCCATTGCAAAGAGTGCTAGTATTTGAAGTAAATGATTCTGCATAATGTCTCTTATGATACCATAATGGTCAAAGTACCTATACATATAGTACAATGGAAATGGATAAGAATCCCCATTATATGAACAGAAAGTGTGAAAGATGTGAAGGAACAAAAGTTACCCGCCACGTCCTTCAGTGCCAAAATCTTCCGAGAATATCAACTGTACATTTCTTATATACTGCCTTGACCATAATGGCTCAAAGATGAGATTTGAGAATCGGAGGACAGAAAGATTTTCCACAAGCTCTTTCCCAAGATAGTGGTCAATTCTGTATAATATTTCCCACTTTATAAAATGCACATTACAATCTTAAAGTTGAAGATGATTAGTGTTAGTTGGAAAACCTGAAAATTTGATCCTCAGTCAGATACTGCTTGAGTGATTTTGTTAATGCAGCTGAAGATTCAGAATCACGACCAAAAGGCTTTTCAACAATGACCCTGGTCCAACCATTACCAGAAGAAGCTGACAAGCTTGCACATTTTACAGCATCTATAAATATATTAGGAGGAATTGAAAGATAAAACAGGCGATTAGAAGTTCTCCCACCCTACAAAAACAAAATTCATATTCAAACAGAATGGTTAAAATCTGATAATAAAAATGCTGAGATTAGCTTCAACTATTCGAACAAAAATAAATAAAATAAGTTTTTTCTTTATTCGTATACCTAGCTTGAGGTAGATAAAAATTGCATACAATAAAAAAATGCACACAAAAGTAAAAAGTGAAGATTGGAGAGAAAAAGAATGAAAGAATGCAAGCATGTGATTCTAATTAAACGTTGATTCTAATTAAAACATGAACAAATAGGTTTTTTTCTTAATGATGTCATCTGGTATTGTTATATTTGAAGAATTAGAACATCAGTGAAATTATGGCCAATTGGTCATGGAGACAAAAGGAAAATGTCATAATACAAAGTAGATATCAACTATAGAGATCTACTATGGACGTAACCGGTATAAAATAGCTAATGTATACAAATTCTTTCTCGTTTTCTTTATTTGTTTCCACCCTTTTTTTTTCTTCATCTTTTTTATTTGCTTTTCAGCAAGAGATTTTCCTTTCAAGTTGGAAAACATGCATTCATTCCAATTATCAAATTTCTACTATTTCAGAAAACTATATTTAGAACAATGCTTGCTTCTTACAGTAGGAATCTGACCACATTTAAGCTATAAACAACAATTATATCATATTATCCCTTTCCAATCCAACTACCTCTTGTTCCTTCAGCTTCTTGTCTAGCACGGCAAAGTGTTCCTGAGAATCATATTGACCAGAATGGTAGAAACATCTTTTTAGGAATTGCTCCATCTTCTCATTGCAGTTCTCTCTGAAATTCCACAGCACGAATTTCCAAACATTAAATACGAAGCTTAACCCTAAGCCTGATAAATAATTAGATATAATAATCACCTCTTATCAATTCTACAAGTGAGGGTCCTGCTAACCATATTTCTCAGTTCTGCATCAGTCATCTTACTCCGTGCGTAACCATAGATGGTGAAATGCTGCCATAAACCAAAGCATTAGTTCAATCCAAACACAAATAAAAAATAATACCATCGATCCAAATCCAACCTTAGGGAGACAATCCTCATAGTAAAGTGCAAAGAGAGCTGGAAATATCTTCTTCTTAGCAAGGTCCCCAGAGGCTCCGACAACCGTAATACTAACAGTGGACTCATTTCCATCCTTTTCAAAACCGTCTTCAACTAGAGACTCCTTCGGGGACTTAACAGACAATAATTCAGCATTCAGCTGCTTGTGAGAAGTGCCGTTTTCAACAGGCGCCACGGAAGAAGCTACTGCACCTACATTTAGAAATCACACGCGCCATATATGACTAAGGATTTTCCAAACCATATATCATAAGAATATATAATAAATGCACTACCCGTGTAATTTTTTACATGTTCATCTAATCAGAACCAATCAGATATAGTAAGCTTGGAATAAACCCTCAATTTGATCCCTAGAGAATTACTCTCTGTTAAATATAAAGAAGTTAAAATGTACAAGCGATCCCCCAAGCATTAGAAATCATGATAAGTAGTCCCTCGAGTACTGAAAAACCATCAAACCGGTCACTGAACGAAAGAAAAACATACCAACTTCGAGACTAAACTGTTGGATATTCAATACTTGAGCAGTTACTTACATAAGTTTACTACGTTAAGGACTGGGGCTATGTTTGTATTCCCATTTGGGGCGCTCCAAACACAGCTCGGAGAATAAACTCAGTTTGGATGGAGTACATTCACACGCACCAATACTTTGCCAGAAACCAAGTTTCATAAATGCAAGACTACGGTTCCTTTTGCAAACTCAAATTTTTTTTATGGATTCAAATTGGTCGACAAAGTAAGATTTCCAACTAACATATGCCTGTTAAAGTCATCTCATAACATACTAAACACCCATTTCCAATTCTCTCGTCTCTCCCTGACACATCCCAAATTACATGTGTAGCACAGCATAACAAGAATGGAAAGCACCCATCAGAAAAAGATTGAAAATTTAAAAGAAAGAAACAAAAGGGCATAAGAAGAAGAAAGAGAAGAAGAAGAAGATGAACCTTCCTGTTGCTGGGTGTGGACCGGAATCTGATACGACTGGGGTTGATACTTGAGAGAGACCTTAGAAGCGATAAAGCGGTGCGAGAAGGTGACGCGTTGAAGGTAAGCGAGGTTAGACGAGAAGGGAGAGGGTTGGAAGGAAGCGGAGGAAGAGGAGGAGGTGGTGGCGAGTGAACGACAATGTGTTGAATAGAAAGTGGTGGCCATGAGGGAACGAAAAATTGGGGAAGAGAATTGAAAAAAGAGGGAAATAAGAAGAGCAAGGGTGTGAGTTCGGAGAGTACGAGGGAAGGGCCCTTGAGATCTCCGAAGGGGTGCTTTGCTTGTCCCTTTCCTTTGCTGGGTGGCAGAGGACAATATACAACGGTGGGTGTTTTTGGTCTCTCCGATTTATTAGGTTACCCTTTTTTTTCAATTATGTTTGCAAATTGTGTTTTGCCTTTGCATTAATATGTCCCACCGCACTGCACCAAACCAAATTGCCATCAATTTAATTATTTCCAAGTATTTGACTCTGAAATATAAAATGAAAAAAAAAACTATTTTCAATCTTTCTGTGTTTCAAACTCGTGTAGCCTTCGTACTGTTTCTGTCAAAAGTGGCTCACTTGTGTCGACAATGTATTGATTTAACAATATTTTTTTGTAATAAAAAACTAAGGTATCTTTTATTATTGGATGTATATATTTTTTCTTTTAAGTTGTAGTACAAGTTTTATATAATTATGATACATCTAATAATATTATATTATTTCTAGTTCTCAATTTAGACTTATTTTGATTCACTTAATAGTTCATCATTATTTAAAATTTGAAGTCAATAACAGTTTAATAGTTTGAATATTCATTATTCGTTCCTCGTATAAATTTTTCTTTCTTCAGTGCTCATATATGTCTGTAAGAATAAATCTCTAATTGACCCATGTCAATAGACTTGAAGTTAAAATATTATCCAAAATTTTTGAAAGACCCTTTGAAGTAATTAACTTTGAAAATGTTAGACAAATTTTGTTAAGATGAAAAGAGTAATCGAAAAGATTGAGTTTTAGTGGTTAATTAAAGAACTATAAGAAAAAAGTATGTAATATGCATAAAGGTACATGTTTAACCCTGAATAGATAGGCATTGATGAATAGATAATGTTCGCTTAATTAATAATTCAATCTTTATATATTTTTTATCTTATATTTTCTTTTGACTAATTAAGTACCTATTCTTTAAAAGGATTTAATTAAACTCTTATTTTTGTAAAAAAATTTAATGTTTTTCATTCCATTAAATTGATGTTAACAGCAATTGTTGTGTCTAAATTTAGTTTATATTTTAGTTGAAAAGTGTCCAAAGAATTTTAAAATAACAAATAATCCAAATTTTAAAATGTATGTACATATATTTTAACATTTGACAATTCCAAACAAAGTTGTCAATCTAAACAAGGACTTACATTAAGTTTTTTTACAAAAATAAATAGCCAATTGAATCAAAAATTATGGACCAAAATAAATTAAAAGTCTAAATATAATAACTAAATTATAATTAACCTAAAATAAATCATAAAGGATTTAATCAAATTGTTTACTAGCCCGATCAGTTATAAAATTCTATGTATTTGCATTTAATTTCAATGAATAAAAAGGATACTGTAACTTATAAAATAAACACAAATAAGTTATATATAAATCTTCTGAACACATTTTGAGTGATATAATGGTTTTATTGTATGTTCTGTTCTCCATACTCGTGTCGATAAGAAGTCAAGTCTCAGGTTTAAGACTGATAACTGTATATTTTAAAATAATAAACTACAGACCAATTTTACTAAACCACTGTGCTATGAGAATCAAAAAGATAATTAAGGAGAGCAAATAATATTCAGTTTGCTTTGCTCTTTCACCCCTCTTTCCTAGATTTTTTTATTGTTTAGTATATATTAAATCTTTCCTCTTGATTAAAATGACATCATGTTCCCCAAGAGCAAGTATTGGGCAGTTCTTCCTGCTCCTCCTTAACATTCTTCATGCACCCCTATAAAATGTTTTTTTTTCTCATTTTTGTCTTTGATGGATTGCACAATCTGGCAAGTTATTTTTGACTTTCAAATTTTCCAATTCTAAAGTCGTTTTTTCTACGTCTAAAGTAAATATGATTTCGAAGTTGGGTAATTTAAAGTTTTTTTTTTAAAAGATTTCCGACACAATCTAGATATCATTTGGTTTCCCTATGTACAATATGAAAGTCTTTTAGCTTTCTGGACTGTGAAACCCAAAAAGTCTTTTTGAAGGGAAAAATTGACTTCAGCATTCTACAATCCGAAAAGAGTAAAATGGAAAAAAATTATGGGGTACAGGAAGAAACTGTCCAAGTCTTTGTATAAATGCAAACCCACATCATGTATGGACACAACAAATAATAAGTGACTTTACGGTGCGTGGCCAGAAAAAAAATTGTCAAAAAATAGCTTTATGTATAACTCAAACTTACAAATTAACTTACAATTTAATTATATATACTCGATTTGGGATAAGAAAAACGAGTGAGTGATTTTGTTAGAAAAAATAGAAATATTTGATCGACTATATCTTATTCTCGATATTGCTTCATTGTTGGAAAAATAGAAATATTTATGCTTATCGTTTATTTGTTGCGTTAATCTAAAATCCAAATTTGACATGTTGGATTTATGTTTGTTAAGAATTTAAGTATGAGTCTAAGTCCCACATTAGAAAGAGATGAGAAAGTAGCACTATATAAGAATGATGACTCATAAATTTATTGTCTCTTAAGGTTTTTAGTTGAAAGTGATATCAATATCTTATATGATTAGACTCAGGTCTCATTGATATTGTATCTCCCAAATAACTTCTGCCTCAAAAAATCTAACAAGGGGTAACCCTTAACTGAGAGATTGTCAAGAATCTAAATGTGAACCTAAATCCCACATTGGATAAAAATAAAAAAATAAAACATTATAAATGATGACCCATAAATCTATTACCTTAAAATTGTATTGAAAATTATATTAATCTCTTATGTGATTAGACTCCTGTATTATATCTTCTCAATGAACTTCCTCCATCGAAAAACCGTATTTATATAGAAAGACTTACTAACTCCAAAGGGCATGAAAATCGACAACTTTTTTTAATATTTATTCTTTTAATTTATTTTCTAAATTTAAAATCACGTAATGTGTACCGGTAGGTGCTTTCCCGGTCTAATTCATGCTGCGTAAATGTTGGTTCAGATGCATTACTGAGCCCCCTTTTCCTGAAATAGCCAATTCCAATAAAAGCTTACTAAAATTGCATTAATCATATATTTAAGAAAAAAACACAAACACATTTAAGACCAGCTTCTCGCATTTATTCATTTAGGAAAGCCTAGTGAATCGCAAAGTAAAAATGACACATGCAGAAGCCCAGAAAAGAAGAAGCCACTTCATTACTGTGATGAAATCCACAGAGATACAACTCAACTCTTCCAATTGAACAACACACTACTACCTATAGACGGTATGACCCTCTAATTAACTCAACAACAGGAACAACAAAACAGAAGCCGGTGAAACTAATACAAATACTCTAGGGTTGCTCAAACCGCAGGCAATGGCATACCTGCTTGTCCAATGTCAAGAGTCAAAGATGATTGATTCTAAATGTCAGTAACAAAATAAATGCTACCCAATGAGGTTCTCTTTTGGGACAAGACATGAGAACCACCACAACCCAGGCCAAACACTTTGATACTGGCCCATAAATAGGGTGAAGAAATTCTAATTCTACTCGATCTCTATTCCACAAAATTGCAGGTCGGGAAAACCTCACAGTACCAGAGCAACCTTCTCTTGGGAAACAAAGGTGGAAGGATGAGCAATCAGGGGCTCGTAGTGGTCAGCTCCAGCACCGCACCAGCCTGTATGTCGAAATTTACTCAGAAATTTCATTACAAGATTACAATAAAGGGAAAGATAATAAAAAATTGTCTCCATCTGCTGGTTGAACAACCTTAGCCCATAATGAAAACAAACGGAAAATAGAGAAAACATTACTGCTGAAAGCTTGAACAAAAATGGTCATATCTATCAAAATAATTTTTTTCTACGGTACCTGTTCCTTTCATGAAAAGGAAGAATGGAGGTTCGGTAATTCGGCTCCTTGGACGATGTGGAAGGAAGAAAACACAATTTTCTTCATCGACCATGGCATCTGAACCATGGGCTTGCACCTGAAAATAGTTAACATATTCAGATGGAAGCATGGTGACTGACAATTGCTCACACATGTATAAAAACTAAACAGCGAAAAAAGATGAACTTTACATTCATAATATCACACGAAAAATATATCAGTAGCGATCGCAATCAACACCCATATAAAAAAGAACTCCCATTCGTAATAGATTCATAAGAAAAGGTGAACGCATAATAATCGATCCTACAAGGAGAGTTATCAAATTCCAGGATATATCTGCAATTGCAGTCCAAAACTCTAACTACCTAGAGTGGCTCTCGAGGTCCAATCAATCTGCCAATTAGTTCCTAGAATTCAATTGAAGAAAATCCCATATCTAAAACATTTATGAGAACCTCTCAAAAACGAAGTTTATGGAAATCCAATTTACTTTTACTCGATTAGAACTGTCATGCAGCAACACAGAAATTAAGTTTTTATCTACTAAACACCGCAAAGTAAAAACATGTAGGAGTGTAAAAATAGTTGTCAAACAATAATAGTGTTTTAACAATAATAACATATTCCACGGAAGATAGGATTGTTATGAGATGTTGGTAATAGTCTAAGAATGAGTCAAAATCCCATATTGGATAGAATAGATAAAATTAAACATTATATAAGAATAAAAATTCATGATAACATTGTCTTAAAGTTTTGGAAAAAAATTGGTGTTAAATGTATGTATATATATAATCACACTCTCTTAATAACTATATCCATATATTTGAAATATATAAACCCAACACAGAGATAACAGACCAACTGGTGAAAAATCCTGAAAAAAAATACAAACATACACCAAAAACAACTTTAAGCTATGCTGAAAGCTCCTGGAATTGTTACTTACCACATATATCTCTCGCTTGAACTCTGTAGCAAGACATTCAATTGCAATATCGTCACCGAAAGCTGCAGCACGACCCTCTCTATTTTCGTCTACAGATAATAAACCCTCCTCGGTATATTGCAAAGTGATGATATCATACTCATCATCAGGAGAACCAGAGATCAACATGTATTTGGCCCAACTGGGACCATCATTCACAGGAATACATCTCTCTTTGTAAATAGACTCCGCCGCCATTTCTCTTCATTCAGAAAAAGAACACACAGTAAACAAACCAACCAAAACCATACGCAACAAACAGAAGTGTGATGAAACTTCCAAGCCCCATTTCAACACTTGTCATATCAAAATACATTACAAAAACACATATCTCTTACGAACATCTCATTTAGGGTGAAAAAGAAATGCGGCTCAAACAAAACAACTTTCATTCTTAATTTCTTTCGTCTTCTATATAATTGTAGCTGTGAATCTTCTAATTTAACTATTATACGCATTTTACCTCAACATTTCTCAAACCCTAAAAAAGAGAAAAAGAGAAAACGAATGGATTAGTCCAGAATATCATTAAGTTAAACAATAAAAACAGTGAACAACTCATTCTTGCATTTCTTCATTTCAATTTAAACAAATAAAAATCATGTTTATATGAAATCAATGAATGAAACTTCCGGCAAGTCAAGAGGAAAGAAACAAGCAAATAGCAAAACCAAACAATGAAACTTCAAGCGATTCAATACCTTTGCATGCCGAGGTGAACGAGCTCGTCGATGGCCGAATCAAGAGCAAATCGATCCTCCTTCTTTGCCAACAACTTCACCTCCTGAACGACATGAATCCCCCAACCATTCTTCAGATCTGGCGAGTACATGTGCCGAATCGCGTCATCGATTGCTTCTCTTTCCACAAAACTCACAGATCGAAGATCCTCCGAGAACCGCGTCACCGTCCGCCGCCGCAGCTCGCGCGCGTTCACCTCCTCGACTCCCATCGCCTTTCGAGACGCCGTGAACAGGCAGTTCCCGTCGGCCGACACCTCGCCGCCGTGTGAAAGCCGGAAAACGACGGATCTAAGATGGGAGGACAACGGCGGAGACGATGACGAGTCCTCTACCTCCTCTGGCGGCTTCCAGAGCACGCCTTTGGCGTGGAGCTTCTGGAGGTGGCGCCGCTGCTGCTCTTCCAGACCGACGACATCTTCCCAACCGCCGGCGAAGGTCGCACCACCAACGCTAGCCGGAACGACGAGATCTACGGCCGCAATTGATTCCGATTTGGGATCCCGCCATGGAAGCGCTGCCGGCGGCGAACCTTGGAATGGTTCGGCGACGGTGGTTGAATCACACAAGAGCTTCCCCATTGTGATAGATGAATGTGTGTGGATACAGATTTTGTCTCTTTTTTTATTTTTTTTCTGATTATTCGAAAACAAAGAATTTGGGTTTTCTTGTGTCTGTGTTCAACGGGAAGAATTGCAGAAGAGAGAGAATGTAAGAGAGAGACTAGGGTTAACGGATAGATGGACGGAGCGGGAGAATTAGACACGTGGATCCATGTGAACGTTAACATTATTATAACCTTTAACACCATATAAATATATATTCGATTGGTATTTAATACTGTTTTTTTTTAAGTTATATTACTCTTAATTAATAGAAAATTTATTCCAAATTTATTCCAAGCCATTCTCGAGAGTGAATTTACAATTACAAGAAGAGTATTAACATATTAAATTCTTTCATATACGTTATGTATTAATTATTTTAATACACTTTGGGTTGAATTGATTAGCCATAATAAAATTATAAATAAAAATTAATTATCACGATCTTATATAGAAATAGATAAATAGATAATTTTTTTAAAAGTATATTATAGTATACTAATACATGTAAAAGTTTAAATATAGAAGTTCACTTGGTTTGCAAATAAAAATATATAACCACTTCTTTACACGTAAGAATATATGTGTATCTCATGATTTTACATGAGAATTGAAGGAGGAAATGAGGTTGATGTACTCTTCTCTCTTTTCTGGCAAGTAAATTTTCGATAATAGTTTAAGTAAATTTTCAATTAATAATCTCTGAAATTTAAGTTTTATATAATGAAGATCATAGTAAATAAGTTTCAATTAATAATCTTAAAATTTTAAGTTTTATTCAAGAGATATAAAGTAAATGGTTTGAGGATAGTTATATTTAATAATTTTACTCGTAATTTAATGATTATTATCAATTAATAAGAATATTTTACACTACTAATAATAATCAAATAAATTGTTTGTTGAAATGTTTTACAATAAATGAATGGAATAAAAATAAATAAATCACAAATGCATTTGAAAGTGGTTATGTTTTCTTATAAGAAAAAATCACACTGTTTTCTACAGGTAGAGTTAAAAAGTTATATATTTTATAATTTAATTAGATTTTCGAAACATTTTTTGAGAATTTATTTGTAAAAGTAAAAAAAAAAAGAAATATTTAACTATAAAAAAATTCGTTAAATTAATGTTTTCCAATTAAACATTGAAAAAAATCTTAAAAAAAAAAAAAAGAGTACAATGAATCATTACTGATCCATATTAAATGTATAGGTTTTAGTCAAAATTTTTCTAATAAGATTGATTTACCTGTGAATAAATTAGATCATTGGTAAATAAACGAATTATTTAGTCTATCATAAAACTATAAAAGAAAAAAAAATATTAAATAGAATACTAAACCTATCAGATTTTGAAATTTTTAATAAATTTGAATCGATAAGAAAAGTGTGGGGAAGGTGCATAAAAGTATTAATCTTCTCAAAATGTTAATAACACTTTTTCGTATATAGTTATTTTTATTCTATACTTTAACAAATAATCTTAGCTCACTAATATTATATTTGTAACACAGACTTTTGAATATTTTATTTTGAGGAGTATCTCATTAATTAGAAACGCAATGAATATATTTATTTAATTTTACTTATTTGTTAATTTAAAAGATAACTATTACCATATACTTATAATGTTTTAAAGGAAAAATTAGTTGAAATCTGTTGACAGATATATGACATTTTTAAATTTAAAATCAAATTGTGTTTTAATATGAAATTATTTAAAGAAAAACAATTATTCTCTTATTCATTTAAAACGTTTAAAGTTAAAATTAAAATTAAAATTAATTATATCAAACACTACTAAAAATTCTTATATTACATGATATTTTTCTTGTAAATTTGTTGAAAGAATTTGTAAGAAAAAACTTTTTCTTTTTAAAGAATTTTAATTGTTAGGTAATTCTTTTGTAGATAAACATTTCTTACAAAATTATAAAATTTATAAGTATTTTCTATAAACTTGTTGTGAAAAATGTTTTATACAAAATATTTTGCAACAAAATTGGTAGTAATTTCTTACAAATTTTTTTGACAATAAAATTTATAAGTATTGTTTAGAAAAGAATTTTAAAACAATATTGACAGAAAATATAAATTTTTTTAGTAACGAAACAAATTCAAATATTATTTTTGAGATTTTAAGATATTTTTTAAAATAAATTACTCTATTTAAAAATATCAAAATAATGATCGAAAAAAAATTTGACTTGAAAGTAAAAAAGATAAAATACAATAATGGTCTCTTCATATTTGGGAATGCGTGGTTGTTGAAGGGATAAATAATTAATGATTAAAAAATATACCTTTTATATGCACAATGCTGCATGAACATTGGTGGTCCAAATACAACGCAAAAGTTAAGTATTTATTATTATTTATTATTTATGGAATATTCTTATAAGATTCTGACAACTCATTTTCGTCACCTTCCACCTTCCCCTGCCACAATTTTACAATTACATTCAAACTAAATTTTGTCTTTTCATATTTACTTTTTATAAATAAAAAAATAACCACCAACTAATTTTAATTTTCATTACTTTAAAATTTGAATATTACGACAAATTGTGTTTACTTGCGAAATTTTAATGAATGTTTGTTTTTTCTAAAATCGAGAATGAAGATTAAAGACTTTTATCCTATACTTCTATCTTGAGTTTCACTAATGGTCTTCAATCGAATCCCGTATTCATTTTTATCCCAAAATTTATCCCAAAATTCGATTCTTACTCTTATTAATAGCCAGAGATTAAATAGCTAATATAGAACACCAAAATTTGAATACTGTTTCTGTAATTAAATATCAATGTTCTATGTAAAGATTTTTTTTGCTTTTGTATGACTTTTATACTTGCAACACTTTCCATAAAAAAAATAATTTTTATACATGTATATATATTTAGGTTAAAAATATTTTTTATTCCTCAAGTTCCCGTGAATTTTGAAATTAGTTTATTTTCGAAACTTTATACCAATTTAGTTTTTAATCTTTATAAATGTGTGAATTTAGTCATTAATTCTTACAAAATTTTGTTAAGTTTATTTGAAATTTTAAATACATTTTATTATAATATTTGAGTTAACATTGAAGCAAAAATATGTCAAATGGCGTAAACAATTCAAATACTGTCATGAAATACACTTGAAACGTCAGATAAACTTAACAAAATTGAGTTAAAATGACTAAATTCACACATTTTTAAAGATGAATTACTAAATTGATCAAAAATTTTGAAAAGAGACTAATTCTAAATTTCACTAAAACTTTATTTCATGTTTCCACATTTTTAATTTTATTTTGAAAGGTAATTCTTATTTTTTGGGTAAACAAATTAGTATAAGACAAATTCATTTTTTTTCTATACAACTTTTTGTTCTGATTATAACTTTTTTTAAACTATAGTATCTATTTTATTGGATTTCATATTTTAGTGTATGATTTGTCTATTAAAGTAATGGTTGTGAGTAGTGTATGTATTTTCTTGAATATTATGTTCTCAAATGATATGATAATGTAGAAATTCTTTTAACTCTTAATATGTCACGTGCTTTTACTTAAAAGTTTCATTCTGAAAACCTAAGTAGTCAACCGAAATTACAATATTGAATGCTCCTATCTAAGAAACATATTCAAACAACAAACAACGCACTAACAATTAAGAAAAAAAAAAAAGAAAAAAGAGAAAGTGAAAAGCAATTTAAGAAACAAAAAAGAACAAAGAAAAAATAATGTGAATTGGAAGCCCTAATAAGAACAAAGAAAAATAAAACTTTGAAATTTCTAAATCATTTTATTTTACCATGATTGAGAAATGAAACAAGATTCGAAGAGATCATATATCGAAAGATAAAACAAATATATGAAAAATGACAATAAAGAAAAAGGTGAAAAATAAAATAAAAAATTATCAAATTTTACTTTAATTTTAAAACAAATCATCCATACTTATTAGGAGTTTATAAAACTCCAATACTTATGTTTCTTACCCAAAATTATTATAACTTAGATTAACAAATCCTATTAAAATTAAAGAATTTTGTATTGTGAGAAGTGTAATATAACTGAGAAGTATAATATAACATGACATTAAAAGATGATAAATATAAAAAAAATGTTAAATAAATGTTTTTACCTGTTGAAATTTAATGATCGTGTACTGATAATATAAAATAATTTAAGACTATTAATAAATTGAAAAACTATTAATGGTGTAAGTTTTAGATAATTAATTAATGTAGAAGTTAAGAAATTTATTATACATAATGATAATATTCGTAAAATTATTTATATTATTAATATTTTTTCGTATTCCACTACCTATGTATATTCATAATGTGCTATTAAAATTTAGGAAAATGATATTTTGACTACTAAAATTTGATAACTTTCTTACAACATGAGGTGTCATCTTTTAAGTGTTTTTGGACCATTAAGAATGTGAAAATGAAAAAATGGAAAATCACTTAAAAAATGACACCTAAAATTGTAAGAGAAAGTTGTCAAAATTTAGTAATCAAAAATCATTTTTCTAAAATTGAACATTTTATTTTTTATGGTCATATATATATATATATATATATATATATATATATATATTCATGATTTTTCTTTGTTTTACTATTCATTGATCAGGCAGCAACTATCCGTTTCAACACATTACGTTGCTATTTTTAAATAATAAAAACTAAAATAAATATTCTACAAAGAGAGGGAGGTTAATAAAAAAAATGTAATTTTATAAAAACTAAACAAAAAATGTCATTAAAGACTAAAAACGTAAAATATATTTTATAGAAACAAATATTTTTTGTAAAAACTAAAGTATAAAAGAGATGCATCGTACATTAAAATCACCATAAACATATTTAAACTCAAATTAATTACAATCACCAATAATACTTTACAGCCATCAACTTTTTCCATCTTGCTTTGTTTACCCGTCATTATTGAAGGGCAAATACTGAGGTTAAAAAAATAATCAAAGATTAGGTGAATAATTTGGCAAATAATATAAGGGTGATTAAATTTCAAAGTTGAGTTTTTTTTTTTCTTTTTTTGTGATTGACTTCACTTAAAAGTCATATGTGAGAATCACATCAAAAGAATTAGGACATGATAGAGTCTTTATCTTTAGAAAAAAAAAATTATGATTGAAAAAAGAGTTGAATTAGATGTGAAAGATGGATGTAGATTTATCCAAATTCAATGTTAATACCTTTCAACTCCATCTATTCTCTAGGTTTCATATTCTATTGCTATAGATATGCATCCACGTGGCTATCATAAATCAAATTGTCTCATGGTTTAGACATTATGATGGGACCTTTTTTTAGCTAAATTTATTTCACTTAGCTAAATAAAAAAAAAAAGTAAATTTAGTATTACATGGATTTTATTTCTCTAACATGACATATTACACAAATGATCCCTAATATAAAAATATGATTTTATTTAATATATTATTTTAATATTTTAAGTTGAAAGTGATTTTACCTTTATTTGGTTAAGGTGTTCTTAGATGAAGTTACTTAATAACACAATCCAATTCAATTAGATTGACTTAAATTTTATATACAATTAACTCAAACTCAACCTAATTCATTCCGATAAGGATATGGGTTGAATGATAAATTTAAGGGTTAAATATGTATTTAGTCCATGAACTTTGACTCAAAATTGGAATTCGTTCCTGTCCGAAACTTTAATATATTTTGGTCCCTAAACTTTAAAAATAAATGAATATAATCTTTTTAATTCAATTAAGTTAACTTTTTTTGAGGTGTTGAACATATTTCTCATTAGATAAATCAAGATTGTGTCAAACAGTGTAAAAAACTCCAATACTAATATGAGAAGCGTTCGACACGTCAAAAGAATTAACATAATTGAGTTAAAAGGACTATATTCATTCATTTTTAAAGTTTAGGGACCAAAATGTATCGAAGTTTCATACAGGACGAATTCCAATTTTGGATAAAGTTCCAGGACTAAAACATATTTAACCCTAAATTTAATATGGATGACCCATACTTAATATCAAATTCATTTTTATATTTGTGTTATAAATAAATCATATTATTCATTTTTCATGTCTTAAATTAATTTGATTATAATTTAACTTATTGACTTTATATGAAACATTAAAATTATTGTTTAAAATAAAATAAACAAGTTTTTTAAAATTTTAATTCAGTTAATACTACACTAATCTAATCTATTCAAAAGTAAATTAGGTTTGATGGAGTATAACGTTAAAAATACATAAATCCAACTCTATATTTTTTAGAAAGTTGGATAATGAATTTGCTCAAATTCTAACAAAGGAACATAAACATCCTTAGATTTAACTCATATAACTTTTTGATACTGAATTTCTTTATTCTCTTTAAACGACCTGCATTTCTTCTAAGAATCAATTCTAGTTGAATTAACTTTCTAATGTTAAAATAACAATTCAACATAAATTATTTACATTTTAACTGATTATAATTTAGAAAAGGATTAAGTATGTTTTTAGTCCTGGAACTTTGATCCAAAATTGGAATTCGTCCGTGTCTGAAACTTCGATACATTTTGATCCCTAAACTTTAAAAATGAATGAATATAGTCCTTTTAATCCAATTATATGTTAACTTTTTTTGACGTGTCGAAAGCTTCTCATATTAGTATTGAAGTTTTTTACACTGTTTGACACATTATTGATTCAATATCTAATGAGAAATATGTTCGACACCTCAAAAAAAGTTAACGTAATTGAATTAAAAGGATTATATTCATTCATTTTTAAAATTTAGGGACTAAAATATATTGAAGTTTCGGACAGAGACGAATTCCAATTTTGAGTCAAAATTCATAGACTAAAAACCTACTTAACCCTTTAAAAAATCAATTCTACGTCGGTCTAATGAGTTAAATTCAATGGAGTTGAAGAAGGATACTTACTCTAAAAAAATCTAACTATCTTAAAACACTTTTACCCTTTCCCTAATCTTTCTCGATCGAGAAAAGAATTCCCGATTGAATTTTAACTTTTGCCAACACCTTTATTATCCATCATGATTTGATTTGATGTTTGATATTTATGAAAATAGCAACATTCACAAAATCTAAGCATATGGTGTTTTGATGAGTTCGTGTTACTTTTCCAATAATATTATTCAAATGTGGATACAATACACCTAACTCCACCACCGCATGATCATCTACACGGATTCATCGAATTTCCGCAGCTCAACTTGCATACCCTCATGATTTGACGGTGGATTCTGCCATCATGATTTATTCATAATTTATGTGTCAACTCAATCAAATAGCTATATTTTTCTTTTTTTTTCATCTTTCATGATTATTACTAGACAAATCTTACATTTCACACTGACCACTGTGAGGTAGACACTGAAACTACCTCAATTATTCGTTTCTTACATATAAGTTTTCACAGTACAAACACAACATTAGTTAACACTAATAGAAAAAGACATCTTATGAACACACAACATTTTCTTCACGCTCCCTCACAGCTCTAGAACTAAGTCTGCAATGCACAGTAAGAAAAAATGAGTCAGGGAAGAAGAAGAAGCAACACACAGAACTGAAACTGAAAATGTTACAGTCACATGGTACTTTCATCAAGTGAATTATGAAATTCTATAATTAAAATGGAATGCATAGATATAAGGGTTATGAAAAGTTGTTGCATGCTTACAATCTGCATCTGTTTTGATCCAGTACTCCCTGTTGGCAGATGAATCTTCTTCCTCTGGATGCACCAGATCATTTTTGTTGTAGCCTCCATCATTGAGTATTTTCTTCTTCTTCATGTTCCTGTGGTGTTTAGCAGATTTTTGTGCAGCTGTAGAACTTTCGGGGTGAACTTTCTTTCGGAACATATGGAGAATCTAGAAATGACCATAAATAAATAAAATGTTACTCAAGGCAAAAAAGAAGAAGATGAAAAGAACATAAAAATGCAAAGCTATGAAACTCGATCTGAAGAATGCTGATTATGGTAATGCACAATATTCTACGTAGATAAACAAGAGAAAATGGCAAGTTATGGCTTGTTAGTTGCTTACCTTATTCAGCTTTGTTTCTGCAGAAGCAGAATCAATAGTCCCTCCATTTATGGAAGTAGAATTTTTAGAATAAGCATGGAGCATTCTTTTTTTCAGCTTTTCTTTCATCAGGTTCATGGCAGATTTGTCCAGTTCCTTCTCAGTTCTTTTTTCCTCCTTTTCACATTTTGCACTGAAATTCTCCTCAGCTGATTTGCTTCTCTGAAACAGCTCCCCAAGGGAAGTCCTGTGTTCTTTCTTTGCTGCAGCAGTTGTTTCAGACAGTTCAATAGCTGTTCCAAAGAGATATCCCTGGAGTGGACAAATTGCAGCACCATTTCCATTTGCTTCTGCACCTTCTATTGGCTTTCCACTGAGTGTTATTATGCTGACATGGCTGCTTCTCCCAGTGCTGACATGGCTACTTCTCCCAGTGCTGACATGGCTGGTCCTCCTTGAAGAATCAAGGCTCACATCATCCTTGGTTTCAGCCCCCAGCACTTTCTCTAACTCATCATTGATGAGCTTGAGATCATTCTCAGTCACTTCATCTTCTTTTTCTGTGATGCTCTCAACAGAAATGGGAAATGATGGTGTGGATGGGTCAGACACTTGTTCTGAACCAAGAGTTCCAATTGCCAGGAAGCCAGGGAAGAATTCCCCCTCATAGTCTTCATCCACTCTTGCAGCTTCTAAACCAGCAAAAGAGTTTCTAAGATTGTGACCTTTTTGAGCATGTTTGGCAAGTCTGATTCCGAGGTTTGGTTTCTGATAGGCTTGTTCATCATCAAATGGTGGTTGCCCTGAAAGACAATTGCAAGAATTCCCTGAAACAAGCAAATTTTATAGAATATGGTAATTGAAAGGCAACACATGAAGTAGAATCCCATCACAGCATTCAGTTACACACTCTGCCTAATTCTGATGTTGTGCTAGTATTTCACAAATGACAGAACATATCTTTATGACCTAAGTAATAGAAGAGATTTAGTTATTACCTTAAAGTTTTAACCAGTCTAACTTTTATGCTCTAACATCCATATCTAGCCAGTCATTATAACTTATTTTTACAATATTTCAATTTTATGCATAACCTTTAAATGGTTGGACCTAGGCATTTTACTGCTGTGTCTTCATGGCCCTACATATTTGTGGTCATGTGTGCATGCAAGTGACTGTTTGAATTCTCCCTAGCCACCTTCCATAATTCCAAGTTCATCAGAAATCAAGTTATCTATTATCTAGTATGGCATATTTTGCTTGATGATCATCACATAGTTAATGCATGTTTGAAGGAACACGAACAAGTGGCTTACCAATGACCAAGTCCTTGAATGGTTCACTGCTATTCTGGCGAAATTTCCTGTGCATCCAGCCTAGTAACTGCAGAAAAATATACGATGAAGCAACTTAGAAGAGTATGCACATTGAATACTTTGTGCTGCAAGGCATGATTGATGATGGATGGATCTTACCTTCATCTTTGGTATTCAAGAAAAAATCTTGATTGATTGTTGGTTGCCTAACTTGGGAAGATAAGGTAATTGAAGGAAGTGTGTATGGTACTTAAATGATATCTCAAAAAGAACATATAAAATATTGGTGAGAATCAGTGATGTCTTATAGAGAGGATACAGCAAGAAAAACACAGAGATACTTACAAACATTGTTTGCTGTTATATCTCAGCATTAAATCAAGTGGGTCCTAAACACGCTAATCTGATCATGTGCAAGGTCGACTAACAGTAAGGCTTGCATGATTTGGTGTAGAAAATTTTACTTATCAGTATGCTTTTGTCCATTGTTAAGAGTTAAGATGCCATGCATCAACTGCCACACCACACCCTTTCTGATTTGTACTTCAACATGCACACACACACACACATTAACCATATATCAAACAGTTTGCACGACTTGTTTGTGAAACATTTTGTGCCTCGTGCATCTCATTAGTTGAGTCTGAGTTTGAGTAGTGCAGTGATACACAAAATCATTGGTTGATGATGCCTGTGCAGCAGCACACAATTGACAAACAATTGACCAACAAGTGTATCTTTTCTTTTCTCCTTCAGACAGGAAGTTAGAATAGTCTAGACCATGGAAGAATCCAGGGCCCCATCAAATTGTCTAGACACGTTACACTTTAGACCCTTCTAAATGATATGTTATGTTTCCTATTTCCTATTCCCTTCTCAATTATTCTCTCCCTATGTGTTACAATTACAACTTTTATATCAGTTGTTATAGTTAGTATTGCCATGTGTGTGGAAGCTAATTGTCCATTGAGCAATGTTGTTATGAACTGAACAGTGTAGAGTGGTGGTGAGAATAATGGCACGTCTTATTCTTCTTGAAAAGAGAAGAAAAAATTCATATCAAACAGTTTTCTTTTTTCCATGTAGAAGAGGCTTAGTTGGGTTTGGTAGAACACCAAGTTGGCACACTTGGCGAGCATTTACATTACACCGTGTTATTTTTTGCAGCAGTGATGATAAAATTTCACGATTCATAAAATCTGCATCAAATGGTAGGCCAGGGGACCCCCTCCCTCCGTAGAAGGAATATGGTGTGTTTTATGTGTCGTTAGCAATGTTGCCATATGGTGCTGCAAATTCACTAGCTACTCCTCTTTCCAGAAGAAAGTTGCATGTACTTTCCCTTTGTTGCAATTTTTATCCACATCTTTGACTCTTTCTGCCAACATGCTTGCATAATGATTTGGTTACTGCTGTTGCATCACTCTGATGAACATAAAACTAAGAAGAAAATTGAAAAAAGGGTTCTATTGGTTTAGATCAGAGAAAGAGTAGTGGCAGTAAATGAATTCAATGTAAAGACATTTTTCTATGTGTGTGTGTGTGTGTGAATCTAGTTCTACTGAAATTCTACTGAAATAGATCACATATGATTCATTGAATCTCAACTTGTTCAAATTGCTCACTCTAACTATTTTTGGAATACTCAATTTGTTGCTTGCTTGTTCATAGATGTTGCACTCCTTACCTATTTTGGAATGAGTGGAAATTATTGAGAATCTTCCAGAGATGACCCTAAATTCTTCTGCTTTCTCATATCTGATTTTTTTCCCCTAACCCTAAATATCTTTTTCAGAGAGGACCCAGCTAAAGATGCAGAAGAGTTTTAGGCAAATTGATCTTAAGATTTATTTTATTAAGGCCATTTTTAACTCCTAAACTGTTGATAATAACTTTTCTTATCAGAAACAGTGGTAGCTATTGCTATTCAAAGTATTGCAAATAGATAAAGATTGAGTGATGGTACAGTAGAATAAGAGTAGCAGAAAAAGATCAAAATAGTGTTCTTTCTGCATGATTCTGTATGATCAAATAATAAAAAAGCAACCTTTTACATCTTTAGGATTCGAATGAAACGATTGATATGTTTGTGTGACATGTAATGTAATGTAACAACTGTGTATGGGTAATTCAATAGTCAAAATTTGCTTCACTTAGACTTTTTTATTCAAACCAAAGTTGTCAAAACCGTGTTATGAGATATATCAGAATACTGTCATTTGACAGTGAGAGACAATAATTCCTCAACCGTGTGTTTGGTTATAAACTACTTATATGGAATTTCTTATCAGAAAAAAAAAAAATGGGTTATATTAGAAGAGTGAGACACTTTTATTTAATTATTTAATCATAAATTATCATATGATAAATTAGTTGATTTTTATAATAATTAGTTAAACGTTGTACTAAAAGTAATGTTTAACAAATCTATTATTTAGGTTTCTTTTATACATCAATCATGGACATTGCAAATCTATTCAACTGAATTATTATTTCAAACATGTCTGGCAATGGTAAAAGTTGATAAGTAAAAGAACAAAGTAAAAATGACATATTTAACTTTATTTTTCTATCTCATTCTTCTTCAGTGAGTGGCTCCCCCTTGTATATTGACTTGTAAAAATTGATTGATTAACATATTTTTCAAAATAAAATTATTTCTATACATATACTTTTTTTTCTTTAGAAATCACAAAAATTATAATATATTTTAATGTCCTCAATTTAGATATGAAAATCCTACTTTCTTATAATAGTTGTATGATCATCTCTACAATTATATGGCATTTGGCGTCGTTTTCAAGTTTTGGTTGAAAAATGTCATCAATAAATAAAGAAAAAATTTATTTCATATCATTTTGATAATTTGTATATGGATAATATAATCTTAATAAAAATTAATTTTTATATTTAAAAAAATAAATAATTGAAAGAAATAGTGTTAAATAATAACAAAGAGAAAAGAATGGTGTCAAAATATTAATGTCCATGAATGAATTATTTGACAATTTTATTTTTATATTTAGTATATAACTGACATTTTTGTTTAAATAAACTATTCGTAAGGATGCGAATTAATTTAGGAAAGGTATAGAGATATAGATTAAGAAAAAAAAATTCTAAAATAAGAATGTGGAAAAAATACTTAAAACCAACCCGAATTCCTATTAATGACATTTTTATTATTATATTTTAGTTTATATGACTGACATAAATGGTTAAAATTTCAGAATAAAGTTCTATTATTTTTCGTGAGTGTGATTTGAATAACCCAATGTCACTTTTCTTATAAATTTTGTTTTAAAAGGAAAAGGCATTATTTTGTGTTATGTTGGGAGATTCATAGTTTCATTTCATGTCCATTATGCGATCATGCCAAAGCCACGTCACAGATACCGAGGCCAAGTTAAATAAATATTTATACTTTTACATGATTCAAATTATAATGGAAAAATAATACTTTCTCTTCTATCTCTAGTAAATAAACCAATTAAGAATCCCTTTAATATTAGAATTTTAAGATAACAAGTAAAATACATATGATTAATAAGTATTATTATTTTGAATAGTTAAGTAAGTATTTTTTATTTGGTGGGTGTTAAAATATCATAAAATAAATACTTTTATAAGACCTAATATTGAATTTATGTTAATTTTAGTTTTCTCTAATTGTTTTTAATCTGTAATTTTGACATCTTTATTTTAAAATGGAAACAATTTATTCTATATTTAAGAAAAGTCATAAATTTTCCTTCTAAAAAGGAGAAATCACAATTTATAGTCAATTTTTAATTTTATTTATATCTGTTTACTATATTTTAATTAATTAAATTGCTCTTTTGGCAATATATTAAAACAATTTATATAACTACTTAATGTTTTTTATTTTATTGATCATTTAGAGAAAAAATATTTTAAGGATAAAATGAATGATTAATTCATTTTATATTAAAATTATTTTATTTTTTGTGGCTAGGTCTAAGTAGAGTAAAACTGTTCGAATTGACAAATCAGCTCTAATTATTAGAAGGCTTGCTTGAAAAATATTGATAATGATACCTCACAATAAACGAAAACAATTTTTTTTTGTGTGTGTTAGTTATTGGTAACAAAATATAATCGTTGTTAATCCTAATTATGATTGAACTCATTGTCTTGTTATTAATAGTCAAATTATTTATATTATTCTTTATTCTTGTGCCTTGCTTGTTTTTCTAGTTTCATTCAATGGCAAATAAAAATGTGTCAATTTATATTATAAGCATGAGTTTGGTTTAGCTAAAAAATTGTGATATCGAGGAATGATAGTGCTTGAAGGACTTCAAAGGTAAATTCACAATTTTTAAATTATCAATGAGTCCATAAATTACTCAAGTGATAAGAGTATAATGTTGGTCGGTAAATAAAAAGTTAAAATAAAAATTAATTTTTAAATATGACCCAAATGGTAATTTGAACATTTCATAAGAAAAATACTTAATTACTTTTTTTACCTTCTATCAAATTAATTTTAAACTTACGCAATTTTCAGTTTATCTCTATCTTGTTTTGACTCATTTTTATTTGTGAAAACAATCTTAATTTCTACACTCTTCTTTTAGTATTTTTTTTTTTCTTCATTCTTTCACTTTCAATTGTCACCATAAACACAAGTTTAGTTTATTTCAAGTTTAAGTAAAATAGGTTAAGTGACCAACACCTTCAACTCTTGCAAAAGTATTTCACATTCTCACCTCATATAGTTGATAAAGAGACAAGCATTTATGAGCTACCACTTATTGGAAGTTTAAAATGTGTGAAAATCTAACTATTTTAATTAATTTCCTTCCATTTCAAAATATTTAGTTTATAATTAAAAAAGCTAACTATATCACATTTTGTTAACACAAGATAAACACATTTTAACGATGATTACCAATCACACACGCGTACATTTTGTTTGTGTACAATCAATCACTCACTTGTGCATTATTTTTTGTTCTTCCACATGACTTGCTCAGATAACATTACTGTCTCCAATGTCAAAGTCAAAAGCAAGATTGCCAAAAAGTGCAATGAACTTCCCCCACGATAATATGCTCAAATGACACCGTGTTAAAAGGTATCAGTGTCACTATTAGAAAGTTACTATAAAAATATTTTCAAATATTTTATATATACAGTTTTCCAAAAACGAGTAAATTACATTCCCATAAGAACAAGAGATGTTTTCTAACCTCAATCATAGTTTTCATTCTTTTATGTTTTTTATTTAACTTTATTTAAAATGCATCTCCAGAAATGTGAAAAATTAAGCAATGGTATTTTCTGGTTTCAACATACCTGTGAATTACACTTTCAATAATATAAACACAGAACTTGAAACAAATGTTCCAAAATGTACAATGACAAACAAAAAAGCCTTATTTTATTTTGATTTAAATTCAGCGTTTAAATTTATGATAAATATGAAAAGAATACGCAATAAAAATGGATATTATCAAGGTCCACTACAGTAGATGTTGCCTGAAAAATCTGAAACAAATGTTGAATGGCATTAGCAGGTACCGTCCATATAATCTACCAGCAATTCCTGGACCATGCCTCGATCTGGCATCTTCCCTGCGGCGCCATATATAGGTGCCAGGCCTCCACTTATTGGACCTGGATTTGCTTTCACCTGAGATTGGAAAGGAAGAAAAGAGTAAAACAGAAAATACAAATCATACTGAATTGTGTTGTACTATCAGCCACTGAACTGTTAAATCAACTGTCATCCTGTTCTCTGCAAAAAAACCACCCTCTGCTGCTGGTGTCCCGTAGAGAATATCTTAAATTTCATATAAATGTAATAAATGATTCATTTATTACTGGGATTCCATTTAGGTAAGCAACTTACAGTTTTCACAGATTCCTTCAAATCATTCAGAAAGTCTTCAACAATTGGCACATGTTGTAGTGTAACACAGATATGGAGGCTGATTCAAACACACAAAAATATTTTCAGTTTCTTCAAAGAGACCACAATGTACTAGCAATTTAATGATGAAATAATAGATAGTGCTTCCAGTCTAGGTTAAGAATCCAAGTATAAATTAAAGTTGCACATAGAATAAAAATGAAATTGTTATACAAGACAAACAAAATTTACAAACTTTAAGCTAAGTTTTAAGTTTTATGTTAGAAGTGATGTCAAAAACTCGTACTCCTTGAGTGTTCCGAGTCCATCCCAGTAAAAAAAATTCAACACTCCACCTCAATTTTAAAGCCCTACCTGTTGGGTCTCTGTAATGCATTCAAATGCCATCCTTTGGATGACATAATATCATTGACTTCAAATATATCCAGAACATCTGAACCAAAAGCCACGATTGTCATGTCAGGTTTTCCAACAATAAACAACTCAGCAATCTCCTCTATGCTGCAGATATAACATAATAACATAATCATTACATTCAAAACATGTATACAAGGCACAACATGAGAGTACGTACAGAAAGAAAGAGAAGCAGTATCTCACCCTTTCTGTATTCTTCTTGACCCTTCCATAATTGCTTTTGTATTTCTCAAGTAACCTGAAGAACATGACACACCAGAATTTGGCCGTACATCATACATTTGTGTGGATCAGAGTTAGCAGAAAGGGAATCAAATTATTATGTCGAAGCAGAACAGAGAGGTTGTGGACAGTAACCTTCTTTCCCTAGAGAAATCATTGCTGCCCAGGCACCAGCAATCAGACTTCCAGGCCTGCTTCCAGCTATGGTTGGAGACACATACAACCCACCAGACCACTCGGTAACTGTGACGTTGACAATTTGACAATAATTACTAAGAAAACAGTAAGGGAGTTATTCCAAGAGACAAAAGGACTTCCCAGAAAGATAAATGACTATCCCACTATCTATGACAAAAAAGTTGAAGACTAGCTCTTCTCTAAAGTTTCTGTCACCGTCTATCATCTTTCCCTTTCCTTGTAGGTTGTACACATGCACAAGCAAATTATAAAAATAACCCCAATTGCCGAATACATAGCATTAATCAGAATCAAATAGTAAACTTACCGGCAACAAATTGATGCTGTAGAATCCAGAAGACAGAGAAAATACATTAGTAATCAGCTGCAAGTAAATCAACAACCAATTTTCCAATAATAGAAAGGCATGTTGTAGAGAAGGTAATCGATATAAGAGAAATGCAGATAAAAGAGAATTATGATATATTTATAAAAAAATTCTTTTTTAATAGAAAAATAAATGTTATTAGATAGAAAAGAGGAAAATACAACAAATGGGAGAGGAAGTTATCCATACAAAAACTAGGAACACAGGGAAAACAAAACCTATAGAACGTGCTGCGTTTACCTAGCAAATAGTCTCTTCAATTACTACAATAGAAACTCCCATGAAAACAGCCATGAGCAAAATCCACATGGTCAAATAGCTACTTTACGTTGCAAAAATAAGATGGTTTAACACTTTTTTTAAATATTTTTCTCATCACATAATCAGAGAAATGTCCCACACAAACAACACAATTACCTTTTGTTGATACGCTTTCCTTTAAATGAAATTTCATATGTTCACAAGGGCTGTAAACTTTCAATAGTTTTGATTCTATTAAAATTTAAAGAATTGGACATGAGATGCACTAAGACTATGAGAGGGGTGATTTTAAGGAATATCCATATAAAAAATGATGTACTTGAATTTCAGTTATTGATAACTGCTTTAATGTTTATGAGCCAAAGGACTTGCCCTGTTATATAATTCGTCTTCTATCTCCTGTCTCTATAATTGTATTTAGAAAAAGAAAGTTGTTTTTCTCCAATATCCTTAAGAAGAAAAGCAGAAATATTTCATCTACCAACTCTTCATGATTTCCTAATGAAGAGAAAGAGATGGGAACTCTTGAAATGAGATCATTTGCATGGCTTAGGATGTCCATCATGCTATGACCAAGAGCCAAGAGAAATGATAAGTCAGATTTTATGATGCAACATGTCGTCTGTAAAATGACCCTTTCACTAGAAAAAAAACTTGAGTTTGAGGTAGAAACACCGATAGTCAAATATGGTACGCTACTTTCTATTTTCATAGTATTGATGGATACCAACTCAAGGAAAGAGAAAAAAAGAGTTTGAAATAAAGTGCCCTTTCCGAGCATTAGGAGATGTCCTATTCTGTGAGATGTTTCCAAAAAGTTGCACAATTTAACAGTAAAAATATCAAATAACCAGTTTATATTCAGGTATAAACTAAAAAGACTACAAATAAATTATCCGTTACTACCCTAAGTAAATCATTGCCTTACCTTTCTGATTTCATGGTTTCTATAAAGAACTATACTTGTTCCTTTGGGAGCTAAACCATATTTATGTACATCCACTGATATTGAAGAAACGCCTTTAACAGAAAAATCAAAAGGTGGAATGGGGTACCTGGAAAAGAAAAGGTTGAACATGAGTCACTTACATTAGTACTGAAAAGAAGTTGCAACATGTGCTACATATAATTTCCAATAACAAAGCCACTTTTCCCATTTTGTGTGGGTGGGGTGATTAGATGAGTTATACATTAATATAATCATCAAAACATTAACCCAGGCCCAAGAGAAGTTGAAGAGAATACTACACTAACAACATAAGCCCAAAATAATGAGACTTGCAGCTTCAAAATAAAAATAAATTGGAAAGAGTCATGTATTTGTTTTGGGGGAAGGGGGGTGGAATGGATTGATGGATTCAGTGCCAAAGATCAGTTTCAAGAAGGAAAGTATAACACCTAAACAATGACAAGGTAAAAATAAAAGCAAAGGTAAGAGACAACAAAATTAAATGATGGTTCAGTAATATAAAATAAGTCATGCCAACTATACCCAAGCTCACGAGCAAATGGTAATACAAAGCCACCAAGGCAAAGATCCACATGGAAACAAATACCAAAGCTTGATGCCAGACGACCAAGTTCCTACGGAAGAAATAGGCAAATTATATACATTTTGTAATTAAGCATGAAAGTTGAACTTATATTCTTATATTCTTTTTCAGCATTAGATGAAAAAACTTACTTCGATGGGGTCAATTATTCCATGAGGAAACCCAGGAGCAGATCCAACAATCTGGTTTATAATGACAGTCAGTTCATTTGGCAATAAGAATTTAATGTATTAGCAGTTTGTGTACCTTATAAAATCCAGTAGCAAGAATTCTGAATCTTTAGAATAAGAAGAAAAAAAGTACTTCATACCAGGATGGTATTTTTGTTAATATGGCGTCGAATGGCTTTCACATCCGCTTGAAAATTCTTGTCAACTGGTACACGCCATAGTTTGATATTAAAATACTGTGCAGCCTTGTCATATGCTGAGTGTCCAGACAAGGGAATAATCCTATAATTTGGTAGTTTAAAAATATATTAAAAATTATAATTTACCAAGTATATAGTAATGCATTATTGGTGACATACATTTCAGGTCTTGTAATTCCTTTCTTAGATTTCATATAGTCACGAGATGTTTTGACAGCTAATAATATACTTTCCGTCCCGCCCGATGTCATGTTGCCACATATTTGTCCTCCAGAACTATTTTCCTTGCTTCCAAGAAGTGCCGCTGTCATTGCAACCACTTCTGCTTCAAAACGTGCAACACTCTTGAATACATCCAAATGCAGGGGATTGGTATGTGCAAACCTGAAACGTCATCAATGTGAATTATTCAATGCATGAATATAGCTATATCAGCAACCAAGCTAATGGACATGACTATAACCTTAACGAATGTCACAAATTTCAAATTATTGTGAAATTTGTCTATGAGACTCAGAAATATATTGAACTAGTCCAGATTATGGTGTAATAATGATATGAGTAGCAAAGAGGAATCACGTTCAGTTCTGATTGGCAAAACTGGAAGTCTTAACCAAAAGCATGCTTTACATATTTTTAAGTTCAAACAATAAGGAAAACTTCCTACAATGCCCAGATCTAAGTCAGAAGCCATATTGACGTTAAGGAAAAAAAAAATACATAAACTGATAATGGAACTCAACAGAGGGATGCTCCCAGCTCCTAAAGCAAATAAACTAAGGTACTCTGGAGTAGGCAAACAGAAATTTTAATCGGTCACAAAACCACTGATCTATGTAAAAGTCCATCTAGAAGAATATACAAATTAAATGATAATTGTCAAACAGTGTATTAAACATTCATATTAACGCAAACATCAAATACAGCTGCAAACTCTGTAGTGTCACTAACATTGAACATGCCTCGTTTATCACAGAAAAATGTCCATCAGATTCACTTCCTCCAATGTAACTGCAAGAAATAAACAATAAATACATTAAAAAAATACAGAACTTGCCAGACTAAGTATTACTAAAATACACTGTACCGGAGCATCCCAAGAACAAACTGCTCAGAATTTAACATTTTACCAAAATTACTAACATACACTGTACCGGAGCATTTGCCTTGCCAGACCGGATCATTATTTTTTTCCTCTCTCATTTTCTCAAGGACAGACGTCCCTAATCCTGTGCTTGGTAACTCTGTATTCCAACCTTCTCTTTTAGATTTGCTATCAGATTGCAACTTATCCACAACCTGAGTTCAATGACCAGATTAATAAGTAAATCAGTTACCGATGATGATGATGATGATGATGATCCATCGTTTAAATAAAAAAAGCAGAAATTTGTTAAAACCAAAGTATACATGTACCACTTGAGGTGGCACGAATTGAAATCTCTGTTTGGATTTGACATATAATGACACTGGACAAGAGGTTTTCTTTATCTCACGCACACTAAACCCCCTGATTAGTTCTCAATACAATTTTGCTAATGAAGCATATTCATGAACTTATTTACCTCCATTTTTACCCCCATGCCAAACTGACCCTAAGAATGAAGGTAAAGCAATAAAGTTCTTATGAAAAAACATTTCTTAAGACGATACCAAACTAAAAGTACAGAAAATGTGTCATACCTAATTCTGCAGTGATATTTCATCGCAGGGAGATAAGGAGTGAAAAGTATTGAATCCTTTTAAAAACTCAATTTCGGTTCCCTTATCTTGTCTAAGGATACCATTTTTCTGTACCATTTCGTCATTGTGATATGATAATACAATTCTAGATAAAACATCCACCTAACTGGGCCTCGTAGTCAAACTGGCATGGACTGATAAAAAATTCTCCAATCTCAAAATGTTTGCAATCTCTAAACCACAAAAAACTGAACTAACCACTAATCTAATAAAGGATTATGCAGAGTGAAAAAAAAAAATCCGATGAAACTAAACTCATTGCCACTAAAATCACAACAAACAAAACCAGAGCTCCAAACAGCGCGCATGCATGCTAAGTTGACTCCTTACACAAGACAAAAACAAAACCAAAGCCCAATCGAATCTAATTCAATAGAATCACACAGAACCAAACCTTCTGTTTTTCGGCATCTATGTATCCCTTCACGCCAGGAACCAATCTGTGAATTGAAACAGGGATCCCAAATTAGATTAATTAAAAGCACATAGAAAAGAGTAATTGACATGTATAATATGCGTGAATATTAATATTAATGTTAATTCGTGAGATATAGCATTGCATGGAGTGGTGTTGTACTTGACGGCGTTCATGATAAACCCTAGGAGCGTGGCTTTGAGCCCGTTCTCGGAGAGGAGGCGTAAGAAGGAGCGAAGCGAGTGAGCGAGAAAGAGAGAAAGCAGAGGAACGAGAAGCAGAGCAAGTGGTTCGTATTGAGAGAGGAAGGAATTCGCAGAGACTCTGAAGTGAGAGATCGAAGTAGAAGAAAAATCCATTGGGGTTGGTGAGAACGAAGAAAGGTAGCAATGGAGAAGAGAAAAAAACGGTAGTAGAAGACAGACAGAGAGAGAAGAGTAGTATATTATATACTGTTCAGTGTTTGTTTGGTGAAAGAAAGAGATAACAATGGTGTCATGTTGCGTGGACAAATGGGCTATGAGTTGCGTGGCGTGGCATAACACAACATTTTAAGGTTAAAATGTCTGATTCTTACTGATTTCAATAAAACATGTTTTCACGATCAACATAATATCATCGTCTTGTTTGGTTTTGGTTTGACTCACGGTTGAATTTTATCACCTTGGTGAAACAGTTTAAGATTGGTTATTTTTTTTTTTTTACAAAATTACCAAAATAGATAGTTGAAAAAAATATGAAAATTGATAAGGTGTTAATTTTGTACAATTTTATTGTAAATAAATCATATAAAAATATAAAAATATTTTTAAGTTGAAATTGAGTTAAGATGATACAACTTTAACTCAATATACTTTAAATTAAAATCATGTTAAAATTACATTATTTTAACTCAATTTTAATAAAAATGATGTTAAGATGACACGATTTTAGTTAAAGTATTTTAAATTGATGTTATATAATTTTATATGACTTCAACTTTAAATGTCAACTTAATATTATTTTTTATTATAGAATTGTACCACCTTAATTAACTTGTTATTTTGGTTTTTTTTTAATTACTCATTTTAGTAATTTAAAAAAAAAGACAATTGTGCTAGAATACTTGTGAATTTATATTGGTTCTATGTTAATGTTTATAGTAAAATTTATGAGTTTTTTTTTTTCTTTCTTTTCAATTTCTTAGACATTTCAAAATATTTTACTTAATTAAATATGTTAGTTAAATACCATTTATTTATGTAACGTTTTGTTTATCTTAACTCCCTTTATTATATCATTGAAACTGAAAACTACAATGAATAAAAATTGAATTGGTTTTGAATAGTTAATTTTCGGTTAAATGTGATTTTAATCTTTAAATATTCGTTCCTATAAAAACTGTTTACATATTAGTCTTCGAATTTTAAAAATAAACTTATATGATTTTTTTAACTTAATTATGTCAAATTTTTGTAATGTGTAAATAATCAAATTCTTTCGATTTATAAACAATTTTAATACAATTAAAACAATTTTAATATAATTAAGTTAAAAAGGTTGTATTAATTCATTTCTAAAATTTTTAAATCGAAATGTATCAAATTTTGTTAAATATAAACAAAATTATAATTTTACGTTAAATTTTAGAAATTAAAAATATATTTAATTTTTTAAATATTTAATGAATTATAATTTTATAGTATCTTTTTATTAATTAAAATATCCTTTCACAATATGTGTAAAGAGTAATTTAATTTGTTTAAAATATTAATTAACTTCCTTATACATGTAAAGGCATAATCTAATAAAATTTATATTTATCGGATAAATCTTTTGACGTTTTTAATCATTATAAATTTACTTTTATTACCATTACTTAATTAAGATTCTATATTCTTTAAAATTTATTATTTTTCTTGTGCATGTAAAAAGAACTTAGTGGGACACAACCTTACAAATTCCCATTGTTAAGTTCAATCTTTTAAAACGCTTACAGTATTGGAAAAATTAAAAGTCCTTTTATTAATATTAATTATTTAATAAATTTGTTTTTTTAATATTAATTACTTTCGTAAATAATCGCGTATTCATAAAAAGTAATATTGCAAAGTTTACCTTTTTAAAATATCTAATGGATTAAGAATTGTATAACGTGTTAATATCAATTAATTTAGAACTTCACATTTACGTGTAAATAGTATCAGATTCTTTCCTAACTAGAAGTATAATTACGTGAGGATTATTAATTATATTTTAAATATTGAGTATTAAAGGACAACTTTTTAATATTGTTTTAAAAGTTGAGTTTTAAAAACTATTTGAATAAAATGAAAAATGAAAAGCTTTAATTTTTAGAAATAACTATTTCACAAAATTTAAATTTTTTAAATTGTTACCGTGTGAAAATTATTATTTTTTCACTAATCTTTTAACATGGGTGAATCCTTTGAAGATTAAATAACTTTTTGAGAATACACTTTTAATAGTGTCTGCCGTAATTAAAGTCATTAAAGTGAGTTTTTATTTTATAATTCCACGACACATAGCTATTTTATCTATGCATATATCTTCTTTTTATGTAAATAAAATTGTTTGAACTCCAAATAAATAATTGAAATAATGTATTAAAAAAGAGTATGGGCAAAGAATTTCGTAGTTTAAAAAAAGAAAAATATATTATATTTTTAATTATATTAATAATGTATAAATCATATCTTTTGTTTAGACATAACAATTCGAATGTATTCCATTTTATTTTTTCTTATTATACATTTGTTCTTCCCTAGTTGATAATTGGCATCTCAATTGATTAATTTGTTGAGAATTAGTTAGTTGATAATTTTCTTCTCATTTGATTAATTTATTGATAATTGGTTAGTTGACCAAACCTTTTTTTGTTTCTTATAAGGAATTGTAAAAATCAAACATTGGAAGGACAAAAGTACCAAATGTTATAGATGTGTTCATTATTTCTTCTTCTAGTACATGTTAACAAACATTGTTTTGTAAGTTTCTACGTTGTTCTTTCGACCTTTAGTTGTTAAGAAACATTATTTTCTAAGTTTCTCCTCTTCAAAAGGCCAAGGAGAGGATTATATGCTACCTAATCAAAATTATTTTCAAAAGATAATTACTATTTTTTAAATATATTAGATAAATGATCTTATAAATAATAACATATTATTAAAAAATTAATGCGTCCTTCTACATATATCATTCACAAATAGACCAATATTATTTTGTGTGATTCAAAAAAAAAAATCATCCATATTTTGACTTAAACAAAATATTCTGGACTAAACCATTATTACATAATTATTTAACTTATAAATTGATGGAAATAAAGTATTAAAGGGACTGTATTAATATTATGATTAAATATGTTTTTGTCCCTTAATTTTTAGTGAATTTTGGAATTAGTCCATTTCGAAACTTTGGACCAATTTAGTTATTTACAGTTCGAAATACGTAGATTTAGTCATTTTAATCAAATTTTGTTATGTTAATTTTATTTGACATTTCAAGTGCATCATAATAGTATTTGACTTAACATTCAAGCAAAAATATGTCAAACAATATCAACAACTCAAATATAATATTGAAATGCATACGAAACATAAAATAAACTCAACAAAATTTGATTAAAATAACTAAATTCACGTATTTTGAAAGATGGATGACTAAATTGATATAAAATTTCAAAATAACTAATTACAAAGTTCACTAAAAGTTAAGGGACAAAAAACATATCTAACCCTTAATATTAAACTAATGGGATATTTGTGCTAATAAAATTACTTTGTGTTGTATGCACATAGAGAACTGAAAACTATATGTTCAAAACATACACCAAATAAGATTTGTTAAACATTTAATTAGTGACAATGATGGATAAAAATAGAAATTTTTGGTGACCTATGAGTTTTCAATCTTGACCAAATTTCATTTTCGAAACGTCAAAGGAGATTGAAGAGTGTCTTTCAAAATTTTGTTGTGTCCCTCTCTTTCTATTTTCATAAATAAACATGAAATAAAAGTCAAGTCCAATTTTTTTATATCATACCATTAATTTTAATATTTAATTTAAGTTGTAAGTTAGTAAATAAAATGTAATTTCATCATTCAATGGGATTGTAACTTTTTCTTGGCTAGAATGAACTTTTTTAGTATTTAAAAATATAAATAAAAATATAATTTCAATACACTTGGACTAACTTAATATGAAAATAATGCTAAAAAATGTATTCTACATTTAAAAAGCAAATAAAATTTCCAACTATTAAATCCATCCATGTAACTACTAATCAACATATAAACGCAACCAACTAATATTATATTTAATTGCATGTTTTTTAATTTATCAGTTTTTAAATTTACATTATCATAAGATCTACTAGTTTTTTTATTGGTGGGAGTCATTTTCATATCATACTTCCCTCATTTATTACTTCTCGAAATAATATATATATATATATATATATATATATATATATATATATATATATATAAATAAAAGTTCCTAATATATATTGATATTGATATTTTAAAATACTATTAACAAAAATACGAAAACAATTTGTAGAGAAATCTTCGATTTATATTATTACATAGTCCAATATAATTTATTTTAAGATACCTAAACAAAAATTAATTTAATTATATATATATATATATATATATATACACGAAAACAATTATAATTTTGGTCTAATAATAATTTTATTGTGCACTATTTGAACAACAAGCAATATTCTATCGTCTATATGTTCGTTCGACGTTAAGTTTCTTTCTCTTACATATTCAAATTCCATAGCAATGTCTAGTTATTTCTATTTAAAAACATGGCTATAAGTATGATTACGCTTCCAATAATAGCTACGAATAATTATCTATTTCTTTCAAGTTATTATTATATAATTATATTTCGAGTGTAGGAATCAAACATCTATTAAGAACCACTTCAATTTTACTTCTCTTTTCTCTATGTCTTCTCTTTTCGTAATCCGCTGTAACTTCCTTGTCAAGAAATCTTCCTCCTGCTCGATTGGTTGAATAGACGATCGGAGTACCTGTCTAAAAGGCTCTGATGCTTAAGTTAGTTGAGGGACCGATCAGTGTATAAGTATAGCCGCTGTAATAAATGCGAATTAAAGATTCTCATCAACCTAACTTTGGACCCTATTTATAGTTTCCGGTGTGGGCCTGTAATTAGAGTTCCTTAATCACGACCCAATGATCCTTTAATCAAGATTACTTACTTGTTTAATGTTAATTAATCCAGCTGACTGGTCTCGTTTGGCCGATCGATCGATGGCCGCTTGACTAGGTGGGTTATCTTTTAAGTTTAACAACCTTAAGTGAATATTTAATCTATATGGCCGATCGACTGATGATCATATGTAAAACAATACGCGAATCACCTATGGGGCCGATCGACTGATGGACCTTTATAGGGTAACGCGTGGTCTATCTGGGGACCGATCGACCGATGGTCCTTTATGAAGTGACGCGATTCATCTGTGGGACCGATCAACCGATGGCCCCCTGTGAGGATGCGATTCATCCGTGGGACCAATCAACCGATGGCCCCCTGTGAGGATGCGTTTCATCAGTGGGACCGATCGACCGATGACCCCTTGTGACGCTCATATGTAGTTTATTTAAGTGACCGATTAATTCGACGGTCGATGGGTTCGCATGGTTTCTGTGGGCCGATCGACCGATGGTTCTGTTTCATAGATAAGCCCTCCCAGCCTTGTTCGATGGACCGGAGGATCGGGTGTTGCCGATGGTCTGATGGGACATACAATACAAATTATATTAATATTATATAAAGAACACTAATATGTTTTTGATCTCTCAAGTTTCAGTCAAATTTAGAATTAGTTTATCTTTAAAATTTTTGACCAATTTAGGCATTTATCTTCAAATATGTATGTATTTAGTCATTTTAACTAGATTTTTAGTTTATCTGACATTTTAAGCGCATTTCATGATAGTATTTGAATTGTTTAATCAATTTTCGCTTAAATGCTAACTCAAATATTATCAAAAATTCATGATAGTATTTGAATTGTTTAATCAATTTTCGCTTAAATGCTAACTCAAATATTATCAAAAAACACGTTTAAAATTTCAAATAAACTTAACAAAATTTGATTAAACTAATTAAATTCACGCATTTCTATATATGAAAGACTAGTTAAAAGTTTCGATGATGGACTAATTCTAAATTTCAATTAAACTTGAGGGACCAAAAACATATTTAACCCTATAAAGAATATTAAAATTTGTAAAGCCTTAAAAATAAAAATCTTACACATATCTAACTTCCATATCCCTCTTTCTATATGGATTTAGACTAAAGTTATGGCTTAGCCTATGAATTGATGTATATGGCAATATGACAAATATTAGAAATGAAAGAGATAAATATATCATAAGTGCCAAAGTATGTGTGATGACTTTCAACCACCTCTTATTGCAAGGTCATAGAATTTGTATGTCAAGTTTCATCCTAAAAAAATAGTCATCAATTTTATTTATCTTTCTATTGAGAAGATTTCAGGTGTGAAATAATTTCACATTATATCTCTAAGAAAATCCTAAATAATAAGTCATAAATTTTATTTATATTTCTGTTAAGAGATTCTCACTGTGAAATAAATTTGCAATATATATAGTGTACTTGATGTTCTTTAAACCTTAGGAATTATTATTTTCCCTTAAATAATATATTTACTTGTTTAATTCTATGTTTTCGATTAAATATAAGTTTATTAAAATACACACTACTCTCCTTCAGATTTGATAAAGCTTTTAAGACACCTTACTTTACATATAACTCACATCATTTTTCACGTTCTACTTCTTCCCTTACTATAGACAACTTAATCCAATCATCTAAATAAACTTGTATTATACTTCTACAATAGATAAACCAAAAATTCATATTTACAAAAGATCCATCTAATTAATCATTAATCATCAATACAATTTAATTAATGTGAATACGAAAAAACCTTACAATGTTTTTCTTAAAACTCATCAAATTGCAAGATCTACTACTAGATAAGAAGTTGGCAACCTTTAATTTTTTTTTATATATCTATAAAATTTCAATCATGTAATTAAAATATATTTGCTAAATTGAAGATATTAACATAACATATATAAGATATGTGATGTATTATAAAAATTAACAACAAATATTAAAAAATTGAGGACGAATATAATTTTTGTCAAATAAATAGTTTTATCATAAAAAACAGTATTTGTGTATATTATTATTATTTTAAATACAAGATAAAATAACTCATTAATATTTTTAACATTTTCAGTGTGATTTATTATTTAATTTGCATAAATATGATGCTAACATATCAAATTCTAATTGATATTTTTATATTATTTTATCTTTATTATGACTATATATTTTTTTAAAAAAAATATTATATATATATATATATATATATATATATATATATATCAAAATCAAAATTATCATGTGGTTTTTATTATATTATTTTTAAAATTGGGCTACGAGTAATTCTAGTGTGTACTATTTGAACCAATTGCAGACAAAACCCCTCTCTCTTGCTCGCGTTAGGGTTTCTTCCTCTTTCAAACTCTATCGCAGGTTGTTCGTTCTATTCAAGCCATGGCGACAAGTATGATTCACTCCTAACAATCTCTTTAGATTTTTGTTTCGCTCACTTAATGCCATTGAATGATTTATTGTTTTACGCATGCAGCTACGACTAGATCTTTTCTCCAAGTCGCAGCGACGGAGGAGGCGCCGCCGCCTCTTAGAGTCGTCCAGATTGAAGGACTGGTATGGATTCTATGCTTTACAAACTTCAATGGCTCCACTGTTGTTCAATTTTTGCTTTGTATATATGGGGTTAATTTGGAAGGGTATTTTGTTTAGCTTCAATTTGTTTATTGCTTGTGTTAATCTGTACTTGTTTTCTCCAATTATATGGATTTTCAAATGACAACATTTATTATGTTGATGGGGATCTGGTAGTAGGATTCATGTTATATGCTTTTGTGGCAGGTCCTTGTATTGTTAGTGAATATTCATTAATTCTTTGCTCTGTGAAGAAATACTGACGCCAATCTGGTGCTATTGTGTCTTGGTTGAACAGGTCATTCTTAAGATAATTAAGCATTGTAAGGACCATTCGCCTTCTTTAGTCACTGGACAACTTCTTGGGTTGGATGTTGGCAGTGTTCTTGAAGTTACCAACTGTTTCCCCTTTCCAGTATGATATTTCCTTACTTTTTCCTTTTTGTTTCTCCATTTTTTGAATCCTTCAGCACTGCCCTCCTAAATTCATCGTTGTTTCGGTTGCTAAAAATTGCAGATGAGGGAGGAGGACGAGGAAATTGAAGCTGATGGTGCTAATTACCAGTTGGAGATGATGAGATGCTTGAGGGAGGTTAATGTTGACAACAATACTGTTGGATGGTATGTATGATTAGTGGTTTGTTTGATGTGATGAAATTTTGGTTCAAGACGTTCTTTCTTTGTAATAATTTCTCCTACTCATGGGATAATTCTCCGAATCCAGGTACCAATCTACATTGCTCGGCTCCTTTCAGACTGTGGAACTTATTGAAACCTTTATGAATTACCAGGTAGCGAATGCTTGTCAATTTATTTAGTTTTGCATAAATTTGCTTCAGCTGGGATTTCATGCTAAATGACGTTATTCACAAATGCTCCGGTAGTTTGATATTTACCATAACATGCCTCTCATGACTATTTTACTTAGGTCAAATGAAGCCATTATTAGGAGGTGATTACTATATCATAATAACCTGTGAAACTATAAATTGGTAATGCCCAACTGGCCAACACAGGATACGGTCTGCACCGCCTAGGATTTGACCTTCTGTGAATTCATGATAATGTGGCACGATGCCATTCTTGACCAATTGTGTCAGATATGAAAGTTACCCGTTACTATTCACTTGGAATTTTATGCATGCTTAACTGTATTATATTTACAAACATGCTTATTATATTGCTTCGAATTAGAATTACTCTTTTCTGAAATTAGGGAAGTTGAGTGGAGTATGTACAATGACAAACATAACACAATGTTTGTATATAACCAGATGATGTGATGGCATGTATTTTCCGTTGTTCAGGTTTACTTTTACTTCAATTTATTGTAAAAGTGGCTGCTGGTGATTTCCGATATTTAAAATAGAAAAGTTTGTTTTTTGATGCAGTCTGTTGTGCACTTTTTCTTTTCTTTTTGCTGAAGACAATATTTTCAACAGTATCCAGTCCGGTGAAATGACCTTTTGTTTCAAACTTAACAATGTTTTTCAGGAGAATATTAGACGTTGTGTTTGCATAATATATGATCCATCAAGGTCTGACCAAGGTGTTCTAGCTCTGAAGGCCTTGAAGCTTTCTGATTCATTCATGGAACTCTATCGCAGCAATAATTTTACTGGAGAGAAGTATGAATTTTCTTCTGTGTCTTCTTGTCTAAAAGTTGAACCTCATCTGATTTCTTATTTTTCTGTCTTGTGAAATAGATTGAGGGAGAAGAACTTATCATGGGTGGATATATTTGAGGAAATACCGGTAAGATTTTCCAGGAATTTGCCTTTCCTTTTTGGGTGGTTTGACCAATAGAATGGTAACAATCTTCGTCATATCTGTTAATGCAACAGTTAGGAATTAGCTAGAAATGCTACTGGCATTAAGATATATAATATTGTTGCATATTTTATAGATGGAAGTGTATTAATTGGTTTTGAATTTTTTTTGGTAGGTTTTTTATTAATGGTGACCATTCTTCATATTTTTTTTTTAATATATCAGATCAAAGTTTCAAATTCTGCCCTTATCAGTGCTTTCATGACCGAGCTGGAACCTGATACTCCAGTCACCCAGGTGAACAATGATTTTTAGTAGGGATTCTTTTGGCCATTTCAAATTTATTTTATGTTTACATCTGCTTTTGTGCCATTGCAGTGTGATTATGATCGTCTGCAATTGTCAACCAATTCATTAATGGAGAGGAATATGGAGTTTTTGATAGAATGCATGGATGACTTGTCACTAGAACAACAAAAGGTTATTTTAGCTCTTTTTGTGTGTGGGTGTTTCGTTGTTTCACAATGTAACTGACTGAAATTTGTTCTATCTTAGTTCCAATTCTACTATAGGAGCTTGTCTCGTCAACAAGCTCAGCAGCAAGCATGGCTTCAAAAGAGAAGGTACGTTTAAGATTTTGTCTTTTAACTAGAATCTTCATTATATTTTCTTTGTAAGACTAGGTTTCATAGATCACCAGTTAGTTTTTTATGTTGTTTGAAAATATGGTCAACGTTTGAATGGAGGCTTTTTTGCCACTAATGTTTATGTTTTAGTTTAGATTCCATGTCTTTGAATATGGGTTTTCTAATTGTTTTAGATTCTGTCTGTTCTCATGATTTATTGAATACTTTGTGAAATCTACATACATAGCCATTTAATATTAGATTTCCATTTTAGGAAGCTACAATATGCTACCTAGCGGGTGGCCAATCTGCATAACCCACCAATGATTTAAACACCGTTGTTAACATATATTTTATTTCGTTTATTTAAATAACTTTTTAAGTTTTTATCTATTTTTTTTATATGTTAGAATTTCCCCACCTTTTTTGATTTTTTTTTATGAAAAAATCCTCTACCTACAAAATGGAAATGAAGGAGTTTTAGTGCCTTAGTTTTACAAAATAACTTGTGATTATACTTATGATTAAACTGATTTAACAATGGTTTTTGCAAACAATAAAAAGCTAGCACATGAATATAGGTTGTTAGCTTTACAGAATTTTTCAAATTAGACGTCCATTCAAATTACAGCATGTCATTAGACAACATCATAGTTGCATGAATCTCGATTTTATTTACTGTTAATTTAGCACCGGCATCATAGTTGCATGAATCTCGATTTTATTTACTGTTAATTTAGCACCGGAGGTAGGAAGCACAAATGTTTATTGGGAAGAATTGTGACCTGTGATTCCTTTGAACTGCTACTGAATCAGCAGAATAGCAGTTTTTCTGCGTCATGCACTTTTGCTCTATTTCTTTAGAGTTTTTGCTAAGTTTTAAATGAACTGGGGTTGAAGGGATAAACTTTTACACCTAATCATACAGAGTCAAAATATAAGGACAAGAAACTCAATTATTATATTTTTGAAATGGTCCCCTCCCTCTACATCTTTCTCATTGCGTGTGCTAAGGGTATGATATGATGCTCAGTGTATTATATGTTAGGAAATAGTGATTTACTGTTTTTTCTTTTGGAGGGGCTGGACCATTGCAATCGTTATACTTTGCTTTATCATTTTTTATTTTCTCATATCCCATATCCAATAAATGATAAATGTATGTATGGTAATTGTAGCACAATTTTTAACTTTTTATTTTCAACTGAACATTATGGTTATCCAGCAGTCTTTTGAATATTCACAGACCTGATCAACAATTTTAATATTGGCTGTTTTTTTTTTAAGCACACATGAAAGTTAATGATTGCAATAGATAGCTTATCCTTGTATTCAATTATTGATTCAGCATATTATATATTTTTGTTTTTGTAACAATAGGGCGGAGAACATGGCTCGTAAAGCTGCTGGAGAAGAGCCCTTGCCGGAAGAAGATCCTTCAAATCCCGTTTTCAAGCCCCTCCCGGAGCCATCACGGTTGGAGAGCTTCCTCATAACAAATCAAATCTCCAACTACTGTAATCAAATCAATGGGTACGTGACTAGATTTTGATGATGACCATGCTCCTCTTTTTTCATGTTTGAGGAGCAAATATACGAAGTTACCGATTTGAAGTTTCTGACTTTATTTTGTTACTTGTCATTGCCTTTAGCCGATTGAGTTTAATCGTCCGCACATTTTCTGTTGCATATTCTGCAGGGTGTCAGGGCAGAGCTTTAACAGGCTGTATTTGATGAAGGCTTTGCATGAGGATTGAGAAGGGAATTTTTGTCTGCCATTCTTATGGTTTAGTCCAATTTCTTTTCCATATAGGACGAGACTTTTCTGGTGAATTTGGCAGTATATTAGAGGATTATGATTTTAAGGCGACGCAATTTTTGTTTATTTTATGAACCCACCCATTATATGTATAATCTGTTCTTTAGAGATACATGCTGTGCCACTTTTTGCTTGTTATTTGAGTTGTGCCGCAAAATTGAGCATTCAGTTGTATTTTTTCCAGCTAATTATTTTGTGGAAAATATAAGCACCATTAAGGAAAATAAGGAGGTTTCTTTTATTTGAAGTTAGAAGACCAATGATCGCACTTTCTAATGCATTTACTGGCAGAGAATACTTTTTTGAAAATCCAAGTGGGCCTTGTAATGCGCAGGATACGTATTTAAGGAATAAACATTTCAGAATAAGCAAATCTGAAACCACTTGATTTCACATTCTCTGAATGCGATAAGTATTTGAAGCATTTTACCCTTTTGTGGAAGCTTTTACGATTGGATGGAAAATTCTGTTTTTATTGGGTATTAATTTTCATTTATCGGCTATCTCTTTCTATATACAGGGAGACTTATCAAAATTGATACATTCCAATAAACCTTAACCATTCATAAAAACAAATAAAAAAGAAAGTATAAGTAAAATTCCTCTTCTGCGTATCTTGCCGGATAAAAATTACGTCTATAACAATGCATAAGTTTTGGTTCTTTAATTCCATATTATTACGTGGTAAACTTTTCTTTCCTAGAACTCACCCTGTCCTCTCCGATGAACAACGTTTGTGATATGATTAAAAATTTGGTAAATGAAATTCGTAAAGCTTGTGTCAGTATAAGAGAAATCAAGAGTTGAGAATAACGGATTTATATAACGATTTCCATTTATGCGAGGAAAATCTGCTTGTACTTAAAAGAACAATCCACATAAACCAAATGGCTAAGGAAATTGAAAAGGATACACAACATAAAAAGAAAAAAAAAATCTTAGTAGTTAACAGATATTTTTCTATATGACAAGCTAGTTTATCAGAACACTTCCATCCTTTGAGGAACTGGGGTTTTAATGACCTGCAGTATTTGCACCACTTCAGCCATAGTTGGTCTGCTAGAAGGAATTTGAGAGGTGCATACCATTGCTAGCTTCAGAACAGGCAATACCTCATCTTCTGGGTACTCATTCATACTTTGATCAACACACTCCAAGACATTACCTTGCTCAAGCAGCACCCTCACATGGTCATTCAGTATAAGCACATTGTCTTCACCATACTCCACTGGCCTCCTACCTGTCACCAGCTCAAGGATCATCACCCCAAAACCATACACATCACATTTCTCATTCACCCTTAGGCTCTGGCATGCCAATTCTGGTGCCACATACCCTAATGCACTCTGAAACCTATTACTCATCACATGCCTGTCCAGCTTTGTCAGAAGCCGAGCTAACCCGAAATCTGAGATCTTGGGGTTGCAATTTTCATCTAGCAGAATATTACTTGGCTTTATGTTGTAGTGTATAATTGGTGGACGGAAAGAATGGTGCAAATGAGCAAGCCCTTTTGCTGTTCCAAGCAAAATTTTGAACCTTAAAGGCCAAGAAAGAGGAGGACTAGAAGGAAGCCTCTCATGTAGCTTGGCTTGCAAGCTACCATTTGGTGCAAACTCAGTTACTAAAAGCTGTAATTGAGGAGTCCAATAGTATCCTTTCAATGCTATTAGATTTGGGTGCCTTGCTTTCCCTAGGATTCGAACCTCCCTATCAAAGTCTTCTGGATATTGGATTATGTTTGTGGATATAAGCTTCTTGATTGCTACCATTCTACCTTGTGATCCCAATGGAACCTTGTAGAGGGTTCCAAACACTCCTTCTCCAATCTCTGATGCCTTGTTGAGCAAGGACTCAGGATTGCTGATCCAATCTGGTGAGGACTGGGAATCAAATAGGATCAACTTTCCTGTGGCTGGACTCCCTGATCTTGAAGAGCTTGAGCACATGCTTTCCAAAGCATTATCCACAAATGATAGCCTTCTCCTCACAGAAACATTAAGCAGGCTAACAGCAATCACTCCTAATACAATCACAAAAGATGCAGATATTGCTACAATGGCAGATACGCTGAGGAACCTGTGGCGGTGGACCGATCCGGACTCAGATGATTCGTTTCTTTGCCTTTGAGGGCTTATTTGGTTGTTATATGCATTTGGGTCAAGCACTAGTGGCTTTGGGACATTCATCTTGCAGGGTCCCTGCAACAAGGGTGAGCATAGACCCAGGTTTCCTTCCAAGGAACTTTTGTCCAAGTTCTGAAATATGCTACCTGTGGGAAGCCTTCCTGTGAGCCTGTTGTATGATATGTTCACAGCAAGTAGACTCTGAAGCATTCCAAGCTCCATTGGTATCTCTCCACTTAGTTCATTGAATTCCAGTTTGAGGATTTTTAGCTTGTTTAGCTTTGACATGGACTTTGGAATTGAACCAGTCAAGTTATTGTGAGACAAACTCCTGCATAAAAGTAGAACAAATTAGTATCTTCCAAAAGAGTCTTGCACAAAAAGTAAAACTTTGGCTTGAGAAATAGGATGCATACAGCAAGTAAAGAGAGCTACAATTCCCAATCTCTTCTGGAATATTCCCTTGCAATGAATTTCCATCTAGTTGGAGAACAGCCAAATTGCCTGAGTCGCATATATCTGCTGGAACTGAACCACGCAAGGCACTGTTTCGAATGTCCAAAACTGCTAGATTCTGAAGGAGGCCAAATTCTGGAGGCATCTGTGATTGAAGATCATTCCAAGACAGATTCAAATAACTCAGTTTTGAAAGAAGGCCGGTTTCTGCAGGGATATTTCCTTGGAGATGGTTATCAGAAAGATCCAAGCTTGATAGAGTTTCCAAGAGCCTGCTTGATCCTTCTGGAATTGAGCCACTCAGTTCATTTCTGGACAAGTCCATTTCCTCCAATCCTAGGCCAAACAAACCCTCTGGAATGGAGCCATTGAAACCATTGCCTCTGAGATGGATCACAGATAACTTTGTGCAGGAACTTAATGATGATGGAATAGTTCCAACAAGCTTGTTACTTGAAAGTCTCAGATGAGACAGTGATCCCAGTTCCCCTATTGACTGTGGAATGCTTCCAGTGAACTGATTGTGATCCAGCTCTAGGTACTCCAGACTGGTAAGGTTACCAATCCATGGAGGGAATTCGCTGGTGAAAAAATTATTTGATGCCTTGAAATAGCTCAAAGAGCTAAGCCTCCCAAGTGACTCAGGTAGTGCTCCACTGAACTGATTATCACTAAAATCCAACCTACTCAGATGCAGGCAGAATCCAATATCAGTGGATAAAGGACCTGAAAACTGGTTACCTTGTAGTAAGATCTCCTTCAAGTTATGTATGGATGAAACTCCATTAGGTAAAGACCCAGATAAGGCATTGTTTGATAGATCCAAAGTTCTAAGCCTGGTCAGTGACCAAATCCCATTAAAGTCCACATTACCAGAGAAACGATTATTGGAAAGATTAAGGCTATTCAATGAGGAACATCTAGACAGTGAGCCAGGAACCGGCCCATCAAACATGTTCCTAGCTAGAGAAATCTGATGAAGGGAAGAACAAGTATCAAAAAAATTCTCAGGGATTGGTCCCGAGAATGAATTCTGAGAAAGATCAAGAAACTTGATTGAATTCATATTCACAAAAGAAGTAGGGATTGAACCAGAAAGAGCATTGTGACTAAGGTTGAGTCTCTCAAGAGTATTGGAAAGAGTAAGAGATGGACTAATACTCCCACTCAAGTTGTTATGAGAAAGGGACAATACCGTAAGATGCTGCAACTTCTCAAGCCCTCTTCCAATTTTCCCAGATAATCCCAAGCCATCCAATGAGACCTCAGAAACTCTTCCGCTCTGAGGATTGCACTGCACGAACTGCCATGAACAAGGATTCGCATCGTCTTCATTCCATGAAGCAAGATGAGAAGAAGGGTCTTGAAGGTCTGATTTGAACACAATCAAGCCAAGAACATCATCATTCAACTGAACAGGCACGTCATTGTTTCCCAAACATGTCAGAAAACAGGAAACTGAAATCAGCAAACTCAAAACTGTCGATTGAAACCGAGAAAGACTCATTCTTTTTCTTCTTCCTCTTGATGGGGCTGTGGTGGAGTTATGTTTCTATGTTTAGCAGTTAGCTATGGTTATGAATTATTTCTCTTTGGGATAGCATAGTATGTGAAAACTGTAATGACCGGTAGATGTTACACTACATTTGCGAAAACGATTTTACATGTGTGTTCACGAGAAGGAGAGAAGAATATTTTACAAAAATGGACATTGAAGAAAGCAAATAATGGGTGAATATGGTATTGTTAGTGAAGTCCGTGATCAAACAGTTTTGGTCCAACAAACGTGGCTAAGCTACTGACAAATTGCCACCCCATTACACCTTACAAAAACAAGCCTTTGTCGTGTCCTACAACCTCAACCTCCTTGTTCCTTCCCTTTCTCTTGTTTTCGAATATTCAGTGAGTTAAATATGCATTTTTTTTAGTGTAAATTCCAGAATAGTTTTGTGACGTGTTAACTCTTTCCTTGTGAGGTTTTGTAGTTTTACTATCATTCAAATGGTGTTGTTGAATGATATGATTCATTGATCTTGATGCCTCTGTGAGGAGGAGGAACCATTTTTAGTTGAAACTGCTGATACTATGACACTTCCTTCTCTTGTCTCTGCAAAATGTTCTGTGTGTGTGGTTTGTTTTTCTCTGCTGATTTCAAGATTTGAGAAAAGAAAAATAGGTACTCTTCTTCAATCTAGAGAAAAGAATCTGGTAGAGTCAATTCTGATTTTGTTAGAGAGGGATGAAAAATAATATTCTATTTGGTATACATAGAATAAAAAATAATATAGCAGCAACTAGATGGGTAGAAAATGTTAACATAGCTTGAGCAAGAGTGTATAAAGAATAAGGTAAGTGAATGATAAATTTATGCAGAAGAAAATTAAATAATTGAACTACGTCATCAGAATTTTTTGGTTGGTTGGAAATATTGTTTAACCCGAGTCACAGTCACTCCATTATTATAGTAATGCTATGCTGTAGATGAAGAGATATATAGCAGTAGGTGACAAAAACCATGTTGCTATCTTGTGAAATGCAAATCAGAAACTCATTTAAATTTTTCAGTGTATCACCTTCCTAAGTGAAGAAACACATGACAGTTACAACTTTTTCTTTTTTTCATGGTTTAACTCTTGCAGAGTATAGAGAAATATTACTGGGGAGATTTTTATGAGAATATCTTCTTCACTTTAGCTACAATTTTCATCTGCCAGATAAGTGTAATCCATGAAATAAAGATCTGAGTTGTAATTTCTTTTTATTTCTAGTAAATTTTAGTTAAAAATAAAAATATATTGTAAATATTCTCTTATTTGTTACTATAATAATTGTTTTAAGGTTATTATAATATATATGCATTTGATATTCTCACTTCTTTTAGATGGACTTTTATTTAACTTCCAAAACTCTTCTTTAACAAAATGAAATCATTAAATAGCAATTAATTGTAGGGACTAACATAAGAAGTTACTACATTAAATAATATATTATAAATTAAAATTTATTGATACGTAGAATATTTTATTATAAATAAAAAGTAATAATTGATCTGTGAAATATATTCTAAAATGATTTTTAACTTTAACTATCAAAGTTTTTAGTTATTTAATATTATTAATTTTAAATTAGAATATAGTTTAGATATTAATTTCTTTCATACTTTTATGACTAAAATTGCACTAATTAATTTCAGAAACTAATTATAATTTTTTATTTATAATAAAAAGTATTTTAAATACTAAAAATTTTATATTTAAAAAATAATATCAAATTAATTTAATATAGTAAATAGTTATTTTTTAATCTCTGGAAGTAATTACTCTTTCATATGCGAGATATTCGAAGAGTTAAATATACAATTATGTACAATTTTCACCATCAACTTCAGAAATATATAATTAATGTACAAATTTACTTATAGAAAGTTGAAATCTTATGATTCGTTATTAGTTGTTTGTGGGTCTTTTAAGAAAGATTATGTTCACAAAGATTTGATACTGATGAATGAGATACATTCTCTTAAAATGAACCATTTGTCGTATAATAATTTTTTAGAATTTGTTTACCTATTTTATATATGTATTCATCCAAACTCTTATAAAAGAAACTTAATTTTGATACCATTGATATTTTTTACAAAGAGAGACATCAAAAAAATTTGTATGTGAACAAATATATATTAAAAATTAGGACAACCTTCAAATCAGAAACTCATATTTATATGTATTTCTATTTATAAATAATTTATATTACTCATTTTTATACTATATAAAACTTTCAAGTTATCTTAACCTTATTCTAACTCGAAATCTTGAAAACAATATATTCATAAACTTTTTTTGACTATATATTATTGAATTTATTTCCTTGTACTTAAAGTAAATAAACTTATTATTTTGCAATTCCTTATTTATTGAATTGAAAGTTTGAAAAATCCGTGCAATAAGTGAATATTTGTACATCTTCTTTTGATTGTGAACGTAAAGCAAAGTGGACCATGAAAGTACTGTGTCAGGATGAAGCAAAAGTCCTCTATTAATTCTACTTTTCTTTTTTCAGTTCAATCTTTCATGACTTTTATGTTTCCCAAATCTAAATGTTTTTATGCTCTTGATTTATAGAAAACTATGTCAGGTATAAAATTAAAATATATAACATGCTTTTTATACTACTACCAGAATCTATTATTTATTAGTATTTCTTATATTGAATGAAATTATATTTTATGTTTTTTGTTCAAATCAACACTTATTTAAAAATAAAAATCAATATGCTTATTTCTATTCCTATGAAAAAGAGTGAGTATTTTATGAATATTCTTTTTAGAGGACAACAAAGGTACCGTGTTATTGTGAAAAAAATTACCAAAACAAAGTTATGAATATGACATGTCGAAATATATATATATATATATATATATATATATATATATATATATATATATAGATTATCAAATTTAATTCAAAGTTTTAAGATAATAACTAGGATAAAAATTATTTCATAATCAAATGAAGGAATAAAAAACTTTTACAATATTAGTAGATATATTGTTTATATATACAACTTTATTTTCATCCCATCACAGGGTTGTTGGCAAGATTTATGTTTTCTATTTTTTTTCTTCTTCTGATAATTTTTTTGGGTTTGCCCCCACAAATTGAAGTTTTAAAAATAAAATGAAATGATTAATATTTTTAAAACAAAAAAAAGCCCGCTTGTTTGCTTTAGTTTATTATTCAAAAAAAATAATAATAAAAATGAACCAATCTAATCCAAACGTATTTTATTTAATATAGACTTTTCTTAATCATTTAGCAGGTTAAGAAAATATTAAGAGATTTTTGTTTTAATTTATTTTTTAATTGAATTTTTGTACAATAAACACTGTTCACGAGTACATGAAATGATGCACCAACATGTATCTTATGATGTTTAACTAACATGATTAACTGCAGAAACATAAATTACCTTTTAAAGTTACTTTTTACTATTGATTAATGATACATAATTATCTTTTATTTTCAAACACCAAAACAACATCTAAACTTTCCTATACTTAAAAGATAAAGGAAAGTTTCATTATTCGAACAAATAATAAAGAAAAAAATAATGATCGATTTGTTTTGATGACATAAATATATCCTATGATTAATTTCTATACTCTTTCAATACTTTCCAAAACTATCAGGACCCATAAAGAGTAATAGCAATGGTAATTGAATTTGATTTAATGAAATATTACCTAGAAAAAGTTTTTCTCCACACATTTTACAATATATTTTTAAACATCTATAGGTTTTACCTTTTCATTAAATTTTGTAATTAAATCCAAAGATTGGAGTCTCAAGACACTTTTGTAAAACCCTAGAATTCATAGGTTACCATATTTAAATCTCATTGAGTTTGGTATTGACATAATTATATAACATCATAATTAACATCAGAATTAAGTTAGAATCTATTATGAATAACTATTGTCTTGTTTAGTTAGTTTAATGGTTGGATAAATTAGCATTAGGTTAAAAAATTAGAATGCAACTTTGATATTATACTCTTTCAATTATAATTATTTAGGATACATATATCTGTAACAAAATATAATAAGATTTAATTATTTAGCGTATCAATTTTTTTTCAAAACTATCTTTAATTCTAACTATTTATTCTATGTAAAAGACGTACAACACAGCTATTTATTTATTTTTTATTGTTTACAATAAATACAAGAAAAAATAAAAAGCATATTTGTTTTGTTGGTGTGTGTGTGGGTCCAAGGCAACATGGGTTGCGCGTGAATGTGGTCACAAATCACAACATAAGATCCAAATTTCATTCACGGGATTCTTCTGTCACTCTCTCTCTCTCTCTTGTCTTTGTCCCCATTTTTTCAATTGCCTCTTTCAAATTTCAATTTCAACCAACCATCCCTTCAAAACCCTATTTTAATTTCATTCTTCTAAATCATGTGCATTTCCAAAGCTTCAATCTTTATCCTAAAATCTCTTGCTTTCTAACAGGTAAAAGTCCAAGTCAAATAGAACAGACACTTTTTCTCTTGCCTCAAATATTTCCTATGAAAATGTGCTGATTCAATACTGCATAAACAAATCTCAATTACATCCTAAATTAAAAAATATAAGATATTTTTAGTTTCTAAATTTTGATTTAAAATTATAATTTGTTTATATTTAAAATTTTGATATATTTTGGTTTCTAAATTTTAAAAGTAATGAATACAATCATTTTAATTTTAATTATGTTAATTTTTTTGAACGTGTCCAATACGTTTTATGTTAATATTGAAATTATTTATATTATTTGACACATTTTTAATTTTATATTTACTGAAAAATGTGTTTGACATTTAAAAAAAATTAACATATTTAAATTAAAATAATTATATTCATTATTTTTTAAATTTAAATATTATAATAGATCAAAATTTTAAATATGAACTAATTCTAAATTTGATTCAAAGCTCATAGATTAAAAAGATATTTGAGGTTAAAGAAAAATCTAATAAATGAGTTAAAATAAGAATGTTTTCTATTAGAAGAATAATTGATCTCAGAAATACCGTAAAATTCTACTTTTGTGACAAGACACATACTACAGATGAAGATTTAACTCTGCTCAGTAGTGAAGGATCACCAACTTCAGCTTTATTCATTCTTTCTGTTTTTCTTTTTTCTTTCAAATTTTGAACTCTGAATGAATGATTAGTTTGGTACTTTGTTGCTCAGAAATGGTGTATACTTTTAGTGACCTTCCTGCTACAAAACAAGCATTATTGAGCATAGTCATCATAAGGAAAGTGCTTTGTGACACATTGTGTTGTAATGCATAATTATTTTATATGATTTCAAAGTTAATGTAATGGAATGGATAAGCAAACATCTAAAGTTGGTTAGTGTCCTTTATTAAGTTGGAAGTATACACACAATGATACCTAATTAGGGTGCTTCAGAAGAGCCATAAACATTTCTCTGATTTATTCTCATTCTTTGGAATGTTGAAAAAGGACACTACACTTCTTTCAAAAGAAAATTAGTCTCAATCTACAGCAAAGAGGGTTTGTCAGCAATTCAGTGACAAAAGATGTGATAAATCCAACAGTTTGAGTTTTTTTTTTTTTTTTTAAATACAAAAATCTGTAATTTTTATTTTAAAATCGTGTTAATTTGATACAATTTTAATTGGTTGTAACTTTTGTATTTTTATTTAAAGTAATGTGATATAAATTAAAATGGTATCGAGTACAATTTTAATTTATCTAATATAAAGTGAAGTTGTATCAGTTTGGTATATAATGCTGTAATTTTTCTTTTTTAATTTAAATTAAAATCAGACTAATTTAGTGTAATTTTTCTCTCACTCTTTATTAGTTAAAATTTTAAATAGAGAAGAAAAAAAATAGAGGCATTTGATGGAAATAATGGAGAACCATTTATTCTAATTTTTTGTGCATTTTTATGTGATGTGATATGTCACTAAATTGTTCTCAAAGAAAATGTCTCTTATTGACCAGCTTCTTAACAACATTAGCTCCTACAAAATCATTCACATTTCAATGTGTTTTTTTTTTCTCTCTGCATGATTTGTTTTCTCAGCTTTACCTGAATTTCATGCACCTTATCTCCTTATTATCTGCATGCCAACACATTAAAACCAGGAACCTTCCCACTTTCCATTTTTGTCTGTTGTTCACAGATTCTTTCCATTAAATCATACTCTACCATGTGTTTGGAAGAACAAAAATATACCCTCAGAAAGACTTCACATAACTTGTTTTAGTTTATTAAGTGTTCTTAAGTTTGAGAGAAAATTTTGTATAATAATCTTATTTCATACAAAAATAAATAAATAAATGTTCTCTTATCAGTTCAAGGTGGTGATTATGTTTCCGTTAGGTATGGGCCAGCTGAACACTTTAGTGTTATACCATTCAATTTCAAACCATTCCTCTCGCACATAATATTTCTTTTTTGAAAACTTAGTGTGTTTAAATTTAACTCATTCTTATAAAATTAGTTTGAATGATAAGACTTGTTTCTTCTTATATACTAGTTATTGTTAACTTCTTTACAAATGCACTAGTAGTAGGAATAGTATAAAGGATAAATCAAGTTGCCTCTACCATGATTAATGCTAGTTAGACAATTTTTTTACTAACTAATCTTTTAAGAACTTTAAATAAATAGTGTTTTTTATCAGCACTTTAAATAAATAGTTAAGTTGAGAGAATAACTTCTTTCCTTAAATTTGAACAATAAATTAAACAAGATGTGCATAAATTTTCTAAAAGTGTTGTAAAAGGGGAAAATGCTGATGAAGAAGACAAAAAAGGTTATCTATCTAGGAAAAGAGAAAATTATAAACGAAATCTTTGCCATTGATTTAAAAATAAAGTAATCTCACAGTCCTCAATTTGTTTCTCCGTTTTTCAACACTACCAATCACCATTTTTCCATCCATTTTTGTTTACTTTCCACATATAGAATGAATTTTTTCACTTTCTTCTTTCTATTATTCTCTTTACCTTGTGCACTCTCCCTTCTTATAGATTTCAATTCATATTAAGAAAAAACATCATGGCCTAAGCAATCAATGACGTTTCCTTAATAAACAACATATAAACTATTTAGAGAAGGAGAGAAATGTTTTCAACATACCATTTTAATATAAACTACACTAATTAACTTGCACTTCTTTTTTACTTAGTTTAAGTCTACATAAAACTTGTATACTAGTGAAGAATTTGTTCCAAGCATTTATCCAGAAAAAGGACATTCAACATGCCAAGGCACGGCCACACCTTAGAAGTTTGCTTAGCCGAACACCATTTGCTTTCCAAATAATATAAACCAAACTATAACCACTGTTGGATGCAGATGAAGACAATGTATATAACATTAAAACCATGCAATTCTGTGATTTCTGCAGGTGGCATTCACATGAAAAACTCAGAAATAAAGGGAAGGTGAGGCATGATTTCATTGTACAACTATCTTATGATGCTGTGGTCTTGATTAATCAGACTGACCTACATCAAGTACTGAGAAAGGAGAAGGACCTAGAATATCAAACTGCTCTATAAATCAACATCAATGATTTTTCCTAAATCAACAGGCAGGAATAAAGATCAATAGTAAGCATCAAGATATTGATATTGGTGCTTCCTATTATACTGTAGCAAGCTTGCATATGTCCTGTCCCAGATTCCAATATACATACACTCATCATCAGGACTCAGACAAACCCCAGAAATTTCCCCAAAGAAATCAATCTCTTGCCTTTTTTTGTAGTCTGCCTTTGTGCTGTAAACGTGCACAAAATCTGCAGGCTCAGCAACCACCATATATTGACCATCTGAAGAAAACCGAATAGACCGGGTTGCCCCTAGGTTACCCCTGAGAATGGCAACAGGAGACGATAAGTTTCTAACATCCCATACTCTGCAAGTCTTGTCCTGATTCCCCGTTGCAAAGGTACATCCATTGGGATGCCATGCAGAAGCAAAGGAGTAATCTCGATGACCCACCAAAGTAGCAACAGTCTAAGAAATCAAACAAGTCACAAAGATGTTAGAGGAAGTTTCTTCAGCATGGTATGCTGTTTTTGGAATGTACAAATCTACAAGGTAACTACATAATGCTTAATTATTTCATTATATTCGTATCTTCATCTCCCTTTCCCAACACTTTTCATATCTAGCATGCATTCACTATCCCTTGGAGATGTTTAACAATGAATACCCGTATGACCATATCATAGCATATATGTTCAATGAAAGTTTTACTTGTTTCACATTCACTACTCATACTGATCCATTAGCAAATGCATGAACTAAATCAAAGACAGCATTCACCGGGAAAAAGACAAAAAGAACATACTTGAACAAAAATTTCCAATAAATGTATGATCAAGAGAAACCAAGTACCTTCCCATTCTGAGGATCCACCAGCAGCCCATCTAGGTTATCTCCAACAACAGTCATAAGCTTACGGTCTGGACTGATTGATGTGTGCTGCATAAGGAATCAAGGCAGATCAAAAATTGAATTTTCTTGAAGTAGAAATGAAGTAGAAAAAATAGTTGAAGTTCATACAAATTGTGAATGCAACTGCCATGCTCAAATCAAGAAAACCAGTTTAAGATAATCAAACAGTAGAAGAAAAAATTTAACATGGAAACTAGTTAACTTCAATCCATATTGGCTTTAATTGGTTATGCTCTCTTTCCTTTTAATCAAGACATGCAATTTGGAATCTGAATTCCTGTGGTATTTTTCAAAATTTCAAACAAATATTATTTCAATTTCTCACTTATCCTCCTATAACGGAAAGATTATCCCCATATAAGTCCATTTGGAAATCAAAAGATTCTTAAAAGGTCAACTTTTTGAGCAAGAAATGAGTTTGTCCAAGTGGGATGAATCAGTTTCTTCATGTTCCCTTTTAAGGGTTTGGAAATACAAAAAAAATGAAAATCAAAACAATATGGCTGGATAGTTTGTAGGGTGTATGAAAGGAATGCTTGTATTTATGATTACAAGGGTACATCATATCCTTTAAATTTGTCATGGGTAGAGTATTGTTTATGCGGTTTCTCTTCAGTGTTCTGCACAGTTATTATTTCATGGAATCAACATATAAGATATGCAAAGAGATTGGACAACACTCCTACACTAACTAGGTTTTACAGTTATAGGACTTCAGTATTTTGGTGTCTTTGTTTTTGTTTTCTTTATAAGTCCTAACAGTTCTTATCCTGAAACATTTGGTACTGTTTTCTTTTTCTCTTTCTAATATATTTTCTTCTAACCAACTGAAAAAAGAAAGAAGGAACTATATATAAGAAAGGAAAATTTGAAATGAACCTGAGTGAGAGAATAATTAGCTAACAAGCAGCAATTAAAAAAGAAAATAAAATAAAAAATATACTACATAAGCCAGATTTCTCTTAGAGGTGCTTACATTCACTGGCCAAGAGAACTGGAAGTTATTCAAAAGCTGAAACCTTTCTGTGTCATATTCTCTCACACCACAATCATTATTGGAAGCAATAATATGTGTCGCGCCACTGCAAAAGTTTTAATGTCAATCCATGTTCATGTTCCAAACAGACAAATAAACTTGGTATGAAAAATACCTCAAGCTGTCATATATTTCAATTGCATTTGTTATAGCATTATCGTCATGTGTGGTCCGTGTACAAAAGCTTACTCCTTTCTGATCCAAACGCTGCATTCAGAATAGACACTATAAGTTGCATCACACAATCCTAATCTTAGTATGATAATTGAGAATTGGGGAGAAATAGTAGTCTTGCGTAGTAGCAATAATTCCTATCACATACCCAATAAAAGGAAACAATTAATCTATATACTATATATATATTGCCAACCCAAATAGAAGGAAGCCCCAAGAAGAGAACAAAGGAGAAAAGGAAAAACACGACAATCATAGAATGAGCTTGATTGAGAAGTTACTGTGAATTATGATAGAAACAAGAGTATTGGAAATAAGGGAGAGCAAGCTCCTCACAAGTAGAGGTAGTAATTTTAAAGTGAAAACAAGATGGTATTCCTGTAATTATCAGTAAAATAAAAATGAATATCAAGAAACACTTTTTTGAGCCTAACCGATCCAAACAGATCTTTTGTTCACAAGATTCACTAATAAATCTAGATATTAGTCCTCAAAGTCAAAGTTCAACAATATTTAACAGGGAATCTAACAGAAAATGAAATCTGACAAAAATGTTTCCCTCTTTAGAACATATAAGAATTTTCGCACAATAAGAGTGAGTTTAAACAAAAACTTTTAGTAACTTAATGCAAAGGACCACCTATCAACAAAACCCTACATAACACTGATTCCATATTGATAACCTGCTATTCTTTTAATGAACACGTAGCCCTTTATGACCACCTGCCTTATATTTTACATGGGAGAATTTATTCACAGCAACCCGCACATTCAACAAAATTTAATGTCTCCCATTGGATAGATGTTCAAGCAATACATAAATATATCATCAATAATACAAAGTCATTCATCTTTTAATAGAGTATCGGAAGCATAAATCATGTGAACTCACCTTACAAGTAAGCTCTCCTTGGAAGCCACCAGCAACAAGAAGTTTATCCTTGACAGCCAATGTGCTAATTTGGGTCTGAGAAAATCCTTCCAACAAATTTCCTGCATGTCTCTACAAGACCAAAGAATGCACAGTTAAGTAAAGCAAAGAAATAAGATACGTATACTTAAATAAAGCAATGCTGAAGCCATTTTGATTGTTCTAGTATAAAATTCGTTATAATTTGCACTCTTAACTAAATTATTTTTTAAAATGAACCATGTTAACTTCTCTGATTCATTAACCACACATGTATACTCATCAACTGTAGGTTTTTTAAGTTTAAAGAAAATATAGGTTCCGCATAAGTCTTGCATTCATAAAGCACGGAAAAGACACAAATAACACTTCAATTCCTCTTATAGATGAACAAGATTGTGTAAGAGACTGCATTACCTCTGTTGGGGCCACATGCCCAGCAAAATTGATTATCTCAGACAAGACACCACTTATAGATGACCAGTGATTAACTGAGTAGTTGGAGACAAGGTAGACATCATGCTTTGAAGTTGCCCATACTAAGTTTCTCAGCTGCATGCCACAAACAAATGTCACTAGGGTAGATTTTTTCCTTCTTCAGTAAAAGCCATTACATTAAGCTTGAAAATTATTTAGAAAAGGAACTCAAACCTACTTTTGTAAGACCACAAACTATACAGAGAAACAGAACCGCTGTGTCAAATGAAAATGGACACATGCTTGTTTTATTTTTATTTGATATAATATAAAACAAACCCAATCCATCTTCTACAGGACTGCTGTTTCTCAATATCCACGAATAAAATCAATGTACAAGAGGTACAGCCACACACAAGCCATAACATTTTGGTTAATTATATAACACAGAAAACCACCCAAACAACATATATCCTTGCACACGCTCAAGTTTAAATTTTCAAATCATGTTAAAGCAAAGTTTATCAGCCATTCAAATCGCAGGAAAATAACTAGGTACATCACCACATGAAAAAGTCAACAAACCTGAAAATGAAGGATGGTAGGCTTAACCATTCTTGTGTTATAGAAGAATTCATAGTAATTGCCACCCTTCTCCATTTGCTTGCACTCCTGGACCCCAAATAAGAGAAAAATAAATAAATAAACTTTGAACATCAAAACATTTAGTCAAACGAATTCACTGCTATTTCCCTGCTCCCAACAACCCTAAACAAAGGACAATAAAAAAGGGCAAAGAAGAAAAAAAAAAAGGAAAAGACCTTGTCCACAGCATCCCCAGATGTAAGAATGTTCTCAAAATTCCTGTATTGCTCAAGCCTTGTCAACCTGTACCTTTCCCTTGATATGTTCAACCTCTCCCATGGAATTCCCTGAATGTCCTTTCCCTTTCTTGCTTGAGCAGCTGATGTATCAGTCACCTTTGTAAGCTGTTCCAATCACCAAACACATACACAAAAAAAAAAAATAATAAACCAAATTCCCTCTCAGTTCAATGAATAGATACATAAAACAACTCAAAAAACTAAAAATTAAAAATAAAAATGCAAACCTAAAAAAAGAATAGGAAATACCATTTCATATTCATCAAGAGCAGCATCCCCACCATGGTTTTGGTAATCAATTTCGTCAAAGAAATCGTCTTCGTCCATTTGATCAAAAGGGTTCATGTCATCATGGTTGGACATGGTGCTTTTGTGCGTCCAAGTTCAACCCTTTTTCTATAGATTGCAGTGTGTCCGTGCATTCGTTATAGGCATAGAAAGGAGAATGAAGAAACGAAAAAAACACGGTTACCTCTTCTCCTGAATCTTAATATATCAATATAAAATTTCTGAGCGAAGGAATAAAGCAATAAATGGGATAAAAGGGTTTCTTCTGTACCGTGTGCTTCCAAAGAAAAAAACTAAAATATCCACATAAATAATTAATATCTCATTATGAAGGCAGTTATTTTTCTTATTTTAATACGTAAGTCCAAAAGAAACGTTATAAATCCTGTGAAAAAATACAACAAAAAATTAATATAATGTTTAATTTTAATAAATTAAATATATTGATAACGTATAAATTTTGCAGTCAATAAATTTATATTACCGTTTAAAAATATTAACAATGTTAAATTTAATTGAAATTTATTCATATCTTTTGATATATTTTTTATTTTTAAATTTAAAAATAAATTTTAACTTAAATATTTTAAGACAGACATTTGAACTTGAACATGTTATACAAGTTAAAAAACTTTAGTATATTTGGATTTAAGAACTGTATTTCTTCATTTTTAAGATTTAGAGAATAAAATATATAAAAATTTGAGAAAAACTAAATTCTAATTTTACTTCAAGGATAGAAATTAAATATCTATTTAAACTCAAACATATTTAACAAATAAAAAAAAACTTTAATTAAAATAATCGTATTTAGTTATTTTTAAAATTTGGAGATTAAAATATATGAAAATTTGAGAGTGAAACTGAATTTGAATCTCATATTCAAGGATAGAAATTACATACCTATTTAATTTTAAATTTATTTATTATAGGTGAAATTTATTTAAAAAAATGATGGAGGTGATTAATTAAGTTGATGTTGAATGGGTTGATATAGAAGTAAAAAGGTGTGAAGATGATAAGAATATTAGTGGTGATAATTACCAAGGCAGGGAAAGGCATTGGGTAGTATCGATTGCATTGCGAATTGCGATGGTAATGGGAATGTGGATATGAATTGAGTAAAGAGACATTTATTGATTATGTTTTGTGTTTTGTTGTGTTGTGTGTGTGGACAAAAAAGAAAGAGATGATGACAACCTCGTGCTCTCTCTTCTCTTCATCTTCTTTCTTTTTCTTCTATTTATTTATTCATTATCTTCCACCGCACTACCTAATACCTTATCCCTACCACCAATCTTTAGCAATAGTAATAATAATCTACTACTCTACTTTCTACGTAATTATTTGAAACATTTCTTCACTACTAGTAAATTATTGCAACATCCGCAATCAATTTTTTTTTTTCAAATTTTCAGGTTCTGTGGTTCTTAGATTGTGTAGTCAGTATATAAAAAATTTGGACGAAAAAAGACATGCCCATTCAAAAAGTGAAAACATGCCACAAACCGCAATCAAAAGCTTCCTATTTTATTCATCAAACCTACTTACTATACCTCATCGACAAAATCAAACAGAAACAACAAGCTTTCTGTTCACTTCTTTAATCTTAGTTACAACCTACTTAACACTCCCTCCAGTGCCTTATAAAGAAACAAGTGGGTTTATTATTTTATTCTACTTATATTATTTAATCGAATATTTAAAAATAAAATTTAAATTAATGATATTACTAATTAACTTATTTATTTCTTATAGAAAAGAGGAATGAATGTAGCTTGTAGGGATAGGTTCTATGAAATGAACAAAGAACCTTAACAGAGACGAAATGGCTTACGTAAAGGATGTTTACTGAATCAATTGACAGGAATATGCTATGCTGTGCTGTGCTACAGAGTTTTGACAAAGACAAAAGAGTTGAAAGTGTCACTTCTTATGTGTTGGTGGGGTTATCCCAGTTACATTACTCGTGCGATTGATCTTGACATTACTATTCATTTTCATTTATAGACAATGATACTTTAATTTACACAAGTAATCTCCCTAACATCCATAGTAAATACTTGATAAGGCACGGAACCGAATAATTAAATGACGATCAGCAAGAGCAAAAATAATTGCATAATTAAATGAAGAATCAGCATGAGAAAAAATAATTGCATAATTAGATGAAGAATCAGCAACAAGAATTTACTGCATGAACGAATTTCAATCTCTCCAATGCGTCAATGGTTCATGGACTCTATTGGCATTTGCTTCTCTACAACACCATTACAGGTGTGGGAAAATGTCCAAATTGTTTATGGATTGGATTCCAGGTTATAAAATTCAAAAAGCTATTTCAGATTTTTCAATCAGAAAATCTTTCCCTAGATTGGACAATCTAAAATTTAAAAATATACTTCAGATTGGACAATCTAAAATAAATATAAGAGGAAGCAACCGTGAGAATGGAAGAAGAAATACCCTCCTCTTCTGGCTGGGCACCTATTACTACTTTCGGTCTAGAGTAGAGTAGTTCATATGTCGTATAGAGCCGTTCCTCTTCTTTCCAAGAGTATTGCTTGTAAATGAATAATGAACTTCATCAAATGTACCAGAGAAATAAACTTCAACGTGTGGTAATAATAAGCAACTTACAAAGGTTTCACTTTACAAACCTCAACCGAAAATCCACAATCCATGAGCAGCAATAGCCATGCTCTCTGCTGCTCCGAGAGTCGGTCACTGTGGCCTTTAACTTCAACAAGCTTGGCTTCACCACTGTATTCTCCATGGAAACGCCATAGCAGCAAATCAGGCATCCCACTAGACCAGCTCCGATAATCTTGAGCCAGAAGTTGGCAGAGAGATGCCAAACAAGTGCCCCCAACACAAGTAACAACAGCCCGAAGCACATCCAAAGAATGGGAGTCCCAATTAACTCCTCTACATGCTGTTCCAATATGTGTTTCCCATGACTTAATAAGAAACTCCTCAGCCATGCCATCACGAATCTGCTGCAGATGGGATTCTATGACACTCTTTCTTGAAGTATAAAAACCATCAGTACCAAAATCTAAAGGAGCATTCTGTAAATTCAAGACCAATAAGTAAAATTACAATGAATGAATGTCTGTTCATAGCAAACACTAAATACGAGTTTTCTAACAATATTTTTTTAACCCTAATTGAGTAAAAGGCAAAAGTACATATAATCAACATAAAGTGCTGATGATAAAAAATGATGGCATCAGGTAAAGGAAGGCGCAACGACGTCAAAAGTGGTAATTCTAGCATAACACAGTTAAACAAATGTCTTTGGTTAAACTACAACAGAATAACCAAGAAAATAATCAGATTCATGACGGATGATGAAAAATATCCATGTAAAGAAAAATATCCTCTATCCCTTAATTTGTCATGCATTAATTTTAAAGGTAGGAAGAGCCAACGAGGCTTCCCTAAACCAGCTTCTGAGAAGTGACTTGAAAGACTTCTTCAGATAGTGAACTCGAGCACGGGTCAAAAAGGCTCAGCAAACTGGTAACGTAGAGGAACAATGGAAAGGGGACTAGAGACAGGTAAAAAGGGAAAAGTAAAACTTGAAAATGACCTTTGTCAACAATCTATATATAGTTGAAACTGCTATGGAAATTTTATTCTACAAAATCTCCAAGACATCGTACACGAAATATAGTAATGCAGCACAAAGTTGAAAGCTGAGAAAGATGGGAAGGTTAATTACTGAATAAAATGTACCTGAAATCTAGTATAAAAGACATTTGGTACATCAGCATATACGACATCCCACATAAGTAGCCCAAAAATGGTTAACCATATCCCACTCTCTGCGTGAACACCTTGCCATCCACCTCCGTCCGCAGCATAGTAATTCAAAGCAAGCTCTTCCACTCCACATTGTTTCCCCTCTTCATTGTAGTACCTACTCTTTCCTCCCAAATCAGAATTCAATGGTCTCCCTTGAACAAAAACCTGAACCATTACAACAGCCACAATGAGAAGGCCTTGTTAAAGAAAATCAGAAATGTTAGGACACGAGCAAATTATAGGTAAGAATCAATGAATCATAAAACAATAAAGCAATTTACCTGAGGGATCTTCTGCAGTGCAGACCTAGAAAAACTAGGAACTTTCCAGCGCCTTGGTGGTTTACCTAGACGAAGAACCCGCCTTTGCAGTGCCATTCTTGAACCAGCACGTATCCATGGATCCAGCAACCCGTTTTCAGCTACTTGGAGACTCTCATCAATGAAGCCCAGGTGCTCCAAATCAATTGATAACCTCAGTGTCCAATATCCTCTTCTTAAATCAGAAGGGAAACCATTTAGCAGCCATCTGAGCAAATTAATTGCGTCAGTGTACCTGAGAAGCAAATGTCAGTTCTTCTATGTACCCATGTAAGCAAATGCATATGCTCCACCTATTTCTACATAAATGAAAACCATGCTTACTTAACATCGTTAGAGTTAAGGCTGTATGGAAACGTAACATTATTGGAGTTCATTCCATTAGGAGCACGATCTAGAGTTCATCTTTTATATGTGACGCTATTTCACTCAGTAAATATGGACAAAATCTATTGTTGAGGTTGAGGATGAAATGGTGCAGGAAGATGAGTTGTGCAGACCTAGAGTTGATAAATCAATGACAGTAAGTGGACAGGGCATGTAAAGCAATGAGGTGTGCCCAAAGAGACCTGAAACTTTGCATTCATAGTACTCATAAGTTGACATAGCAATCGTTTGATCATCACACTTGACCAGATTTTATGGTGTAAGTGGTTATAGAAGATAGACCAGGCAGCTTAGAACAAGTTTGTTTGAATACTTCGTATGACCAGTTTCAACATAAACTATAACAAAAGAGAGCATCAGCGAATTAGCAATCATCACATTTCAAATTGGTTCTTAAAGACAGTAATCACTAGAATCAAAGGCTTTGTCATAATCATTACATAAAGAAGCATAAGATATTGGTGCCATTAGGGCAGAACCAAGACCGGTAAGAAACATTCAATTACAGTTCTAGCTTCTACTTCTCCACATCATTAGTAACAAGAAACAGGGATCTGACATGACTCATACAGCTTCAAGGAAATAGATACAGAAAAAATCCATCACATAGTACACATTCAAATTGTTTCCACTGTAACAATGTGAGCTGGACTGTCGACTCTATTTCACACATTCACAGCTATTTCGACACTTCTCACATAGCAGTCTTAGATCCACAAAAAGGAGATAGGCCACAAATAGTGCTTCGAGTACTTCTGGGTCTTAATGTCAAAGATTGTACTACTGTTCATGGCATGGGCAACTGGCAGCAACATGGGTTTCTTCTTCTACAGATTGGGGTTTGCAGTACTTCTAGTATTGAAAAGTACCATATCACTACAATAGTACTCACAGGTTGCAGCAAATGAATTCTGTTTTGGCCACTAGCTCACGCAACAAGATTCATTAGGGCTTGTACAATTGGGTTTGTATCAGTTCTGTTCTGTGTGTAATTGAAGAAAATCTTCTTCCTCTGATTTTGTATTTCACTGCAACTATAGTAATAAGAGAAACTCGACCAGATTTTATGTTTACATTATCCACTTTATAACAACTATGGTGCAAGGAATTGATCTTACTATTTTTTATTTTACAGAAACTGTTTGTAGAATAAATATAAAGGAAAATGGTTGAAGTAAATGGGGAAAGAAGTCGCTGTTGTTGTGTAAATTCTAGAACATACAATACATTTAAATGTATGTAAGCCATATCATATGTTGGTTTTTTAAGACTTCCCATATCCTCGTATCATTAGGATTTAACTATCTGGGGTTCATAGTTAAACTATGATAGTTCACACCTAAAGAGCATTATAGTGCTAGATACAGTCATCCATGGAAGGATCTAATAAATTCTATAACAGAAACCGTTAAAAGTTAAAATACCATCATCCGCTTTTGTCTTAGGTAGTAGACTAGACATGAGAGTGAGTCCTTGTCGAGTGGAAGGAACAGTAGATAAATAATAAGTGAGTTCTTGTCAAGTGGATGGAACAATAGATAAATAATTGAGGATAATTTGCATTGATTTAGTGCAACTCTACTGCCCCACTGATTTATGATTGCCGTTCCTAAAACTGATTCTAATAATACCATACTACACAAGCTCCAAAACATTTTTACCATGATTTTTAAAGACTTCACTCTCATACATGTTTACTACATGCCGTATAGGTTTTGATGTCGTTATGTATCCATTTGAACAAGATTTAAGAGTTTGCTGATAAACCTCAAAACTCCATACCTGCGCTCCTGCTCAAGGAAGGAAATCCCCACGGTGACCACTTTGGAGTATACCCATGATGCTGTAAATAAGTGCCGAATTGAAGATACTGATTCAGAAGTTGAGTACCGATCTGGAAAATCAGTAGATACACGGGATTCAGCTATCTTTATGCACCTTAATACCACTTCAATTTTGTTTGTATCAAGAGCTTCATCCATAATTTGTGCCACTTCAATAGCCTGAAAACCTAATGTCATACATGGAAGAAGGAACGGAAGACCACTAACATCTCTGCACTTGAACATGTACCTCTTCATAAGAAAGCAGATTCCTGCGATTTGAGAAAATTGGTTCTGATATTATGCAGTTGTAAGCTGGATACTTAATTTTTCCCATATCCACAAGTAAAAAGGATGACAGATCTTGTTCTCCATTTAAGAAGAAAAGTCTCTGCAAAAGGAATATCACTTGCATAAGACCTAAATATTATCCAATTTGAATAAATCCTTCAATAAAAATTACTAGAGATCAAAGAGGCACCTCAATACGCCACATAAGAGATTCTGCTTTTGATGAAATCCTAATACAAGAACCAGATCTTTCCAAAATCATAGTTGATAATTGTGACCTGCACTCAACGGGAAGCAAATATTAAATAAAACATATTTGACTCCACAAATTATAAAAGCACAACTAGAAGTTTAATACCAAGGCACACCAGCGTCTCTAGAAATAATGGATGAAATCAAATGCTGCTTCTTCAATCCATGACCACCACCCTAGAACATTTATAGAATATACTATATTCAATAGCTAGTTCATAAGAAAACTGACAAGGAGACAGAGCAAATAACACACATCAGATGCATTACCTAATTAATTTTTTAACATCTAGGTTTGTATAGAGAAACAAAAAATATTCAATTGTTTGGCCCGTATCTGTCCACACAGCTCTCTTACTATGTAGTCATCAGAAGCCAATTTTCTATTTAGGAACTTCTACAGTGGATACAACCAAATTTAGAAGGATCCATCCAAAAAGCTCCACTCACTTGTGACAGGAGACACATTATGATCAGGATGCACTCCTATCTAAGGATAACAAACTAAGAAAAAAAAAAAGGTTGGCAATGTGTCAAGAAAATGTAAGAACTGAAATATTGACACTTAACTTGGCTCCATAAGTACAAACCATCCATTTGACAACATTTTGCAATCGAAGATAGGCTATGTAGCTGATCAAATCAAATCAATGCAAATCATACAGAACCAATTTTCCTAAAACTTAAAGGCAAACGATCTTATGCACTCATTTAATTTAGAAAATAACAGAAAAACGCAATAACCTAATAGGTAGGCACTGAACATCAACTCATGTCATTGCCCTTAACTTCTTTGGAAGCAAAGTAACAAACGGTAAACTCAGAACCTTCAAAAACAATAAATTTGACCACGACAGATTTCACAACAGGCAAATTCATATCACTTAATGTGTATCAGAGGATACAACTACTATTTAATAGCAAAAAGAAATTGACACACAGGTAACTTGCACACAACGACCAACTGCCTACTATAAAAATTAATAAGAAAAACATCATTTGCACAACTAGCTCAATCCATTCATAATGAAGTTTCATACCGGGAATACATATACACACACATATGTGTGTGTGTGCATACATATATGTATATATACATATATATAGTCCTAAAAGAAGCAATTAAGTCTTACCTTCTTTAGTGAAATGCTCCAAATTTCACGCAATTCAGAAACATTGAGGACGTGCAAGATATCTTTCACATCACTCATACATAGTTGATTCGCACCTTCAATAAAATGTATGTATTCTTTCTCTGAAATATGTATACCATACAGGTTACAAAGGTTGAATAAGATTTAATAGCGAAAGATCGAATCATATTTGTATGGAAAGAAGAAATGAGCCTTACGAATTATATTGAATTACCAGCAAGTTCCTTGACTGCCTTTTGAGTATCCACTATTTCAGAATATGATATGCTAGACATGCGAAACCAAGGTCCTTCATGAGAACCCAATATGAAAAATATATCAATTCCAAATCAACAAAAACTTCAAAAATGATTAATAGGCAGCTCAGAAAATCTCTTTAAACAATAGACATATTCTCTTTTAACACGTTGCACAAAAAGATATCTATTTAGATACAAACAGAAGCATTTCTTTTAGAGACGAGTGGGACTGTCACGACATGAATAATCAGGGTATCAACATTTGTGATGTGATATATGTTTTAGTGCCCCATGGAAGACAACAGGAATTTGAAATAAGTATGAAACAAGTTCAATTTCAAAATTCAAATAACCTTTTCTAGTGTGTAGCCGGATAAAAAGCCTCTGACTGTCATTTGAGAGTAAAGTGAATGAATCTGTCCAATCATCCATAGATGAGACACTGTTTAAAATATTTGACTAAGAATTTAAAATAAAATAAAAGTCACAAGTATTAATACCCATATAGGTTTTTTCATCTTCAGTTAAAAGGTGAATATTATTTCTTAACACTTCTTGTAGCATAAGACAAAAATTCAGCTGATACTTTACAGATGAAGGAGGATTCCTGCTTTCAAATTTAACAACATGTTGAACATTTTTCCATAAGCATATAAAGGTCTCATCAGCGTGCTTGCTTTCACCATCTGCTGTTTTGTGGCACGTAACCTGAATTGGGACGATTTCAAGAGAATGTTTTGGAACAGAAGTAACATGCCCCTGGGACAAGTTCCAAAGAGAAAAATGATGAGGCTGAGTATTAAGTTGCTTAATCCACAATCTTTTGAGTAATTAGAAGAATTGTCAAGTGATCTTTAGTATAAATGAGTAGACCAAACAAGTGGGCCAGTAATTTCAAAAGAATGCCAGCCATTACGTAATTAGAGCACTTATCCAATAATTCTAGAAGAATGCCAGTCATCACTAATAGGTGGTTATTGAGTTATACTACAACGTCTTTAGTTTTCCTTTATATGCTGTGAAACCCAAAACGCTAAACTTACCCTGTTGAGAACAACAATAATCAAAAATTTAACGTTGAAACCACCTGAAAAATCCCTTTAAGTATACATCCAATGAAACTACAGCCACCCATTATCATTTATTCGTATATTCTAGAAAACTTTACAAATTATATTGAACTCCCCCCCACCCCCCAAGCTATCTTCCAACAATCAATTTCAGTAACATACATGTGACAACGTATAAACTACAGATATTTACAACTATGTCAAAGAATTTGACTGCAATAATCAACAAAAACTGCTCAGACAATCTGGCTCCAAGCATTAATGACATTTAACAGACCACTCACATACTTCAAAAAGAGTATCAGAACTAGAACAATCACATAATCCAAAACTCTACTCTTCAAGCACCTTCTATTGCAATAATCCAATTGACACAGCTGAAAGAAAAAAGAGAAGTGACAAAGGCACATTAATACATAAAAAGCTCATTAACATTCCAAAATGTTGAATACCTGAAATCCAAGGCCATAGTTGTCAATAAGAGGAGATAGGTACTGGGCTAGATGGCGGGGAAGAAAACCTAACGACTTACAGCACGCAGAATCCCCAGAAACAACCTGAACCAAGAGCAACAATGAGGTCCTTCAAACTACATACAGAAGATACCACAATTACATAGGGGAAAAAAGGAACAAACCTTAACGGCATTGGGATCCTTAACATTTTCAGGGTCCCGCAAAAGAGATATAGCGGTTCCAGCACATATTTCATCTGGGTTATCAGCGTGCCTCCGGCCAACGATGAAAGTTTCAAGCGTGGCGCCAAGCACGTCAACTGGTTTAGAATCATCAGGCACAAGCACGTCAACTGGTTTAGAATCATCAGGCACAAACACGTCAACTGGTTTAGAATCATCAGGCACCCCACTGTTCACGGGCGAGGAAGATGAGGAAGTGGCAACAATTGTAGTATTAACTACAGTCTCGTGTTTTTGAGGCAGTTCTTGTTCATCGCATTTTTCTTCTTCTTCACAACCGTTGTTTGGAAGAGGAAGGAAGGAGGCACTGTCAGATTCGTGAGTGAGACTCTGGAGTTTAGGTTTGGATTTGGATGGGGAAAAGTTTAACTCAAGGAGGGTGCGTTGGGAAAGCTTTCGTTTTGTTGCTGGTTTTGGTTGTGAATGAGAAAGACACGCATCTGAGAGTGAAAATCGAGATGTGAGAGTTTAAAGAAACATTGATGTAAACGAGAACATAAACGAGAATAGCGTGCACACATACCAAGATGAGAGTTTATGCGGTTGTGATCATCACCGGGAAGGTTGCAGCCGCAAACAGGGCATTGCACGTCGCCGTTTTGATCTGGTTGCTGTGATGGTTCTTCCGCAACCTGAAAATGAAAACGATGAGACGAGGATGTGTCACTCAAAAGATCAGCAAAAAGAAAGAGATCCGATGCAATACCGGGTTCGGGCTGGGATTGGGGCTAAGGTTAGGGTTAGGATTAGGGTTAGGGATGGGATAGGAGAGGATAGAGCGGCGATTGGGGAGGAAGCGCCTCCGTCTGCCGATTAATCGAATCAAGCTTTCTCTGCCTGTGAGCACCATTCCTAATGTCACTACTGCACATACGCTTCACACAGGGAAAGAGAGGGAAAAATAACCAGACCCTTAAATCTCCCGCCATTTTCACCATTTTTATTATGATTCGTGAAAAATAAATTAAATGAAATTGATTCAAGTCTCCCACTGTCTTCTGTTTTAATATTTTATAATAATGATAATAACCAAAGGACAGCAAAGTCCCAGCACTATATTATTTTACTACATATATTATATACATTTGTTTATATACTATAATAATACGTTTATATTATTTTACATATTTTATTTAAACGACAATATATGTATAAGAGGGAAAACAATATATGTATAAGAGGGAAAACACGATTACATATGTTTAATTTTTTATTACACAATTAAAATTATATTTACTTCCAGAAAACCGTTCGTATTTCAATTATCATCATATATCTAAGCAAGTGTGATGATAATTACTAGGTACACAAGTTCGATTATTGTGTACACATATTTATGATAATATATTAAGAGGTTATAATAGTATAATATTATTAAATTAATATATAAAATAAAATAAAATAAATAGATAAATTAATTATTAATAAATAAAAAATTATAAATAATTTTATAAAAAATAAGTAAAAGTAAATATTAATTTTAAAAAAATAATAAATAATTATATTATAAAAAATAGAATTGATATTATGAAATAAAAACAAAATAGAAAATTCTTGTCGTATATTTTTTGTAAATATTTGTTGAAAAAGTTAGGTACGCAAAAAAGAAACGTTCATAAAAAAGTTAATACTGTCGTCAAATGTAAGTATAGATAATTAAGTTATTATGTATGTACTCATTGAAGCATAAATGTATTATTAAAAATGTAGTAAATATATCATCATTTATACTATTTGCAGTATTATTCTCTCTCTCCCTCTATATATTCAATATTCATTTTTATATATTCACATTTTAAATATATAAATGTATTATTATAAAGGTACATAATACTTAAACTACTCCCTATAATAAATACTTTTCTCGTTCAATATAATAAATATATTTATCTCTTTTAATATATTTACAAAGTTCATTATATAATTAATTGGTGACTGGCTAAGGACAAGACTATAAATTCGAGAATAATTGAGAGAGCTCATTACCACAGTTTAATGTAATTAAGGGTTTTTTTTTTTTTTCTCTCATGGGTATGAAAACTGAATCGATCCATCAATTTTATTAAGAATGTCTAGTTATGGATTAGCTGGTTAGCTAACATTAAAGTAAGACCAGTTCATAATTGGTAAAGAATTCTCGTTAAACTAATCTAAAATTACTTAAATTTAATGCAAAATATCGTTTTGAACAAAAGGATTAAGAAAGAAATAAACATTTAAAAACTCACATAAATATGAATTATCTTCTCAATTAATATTGATTTTAATTGATAAAACTAACAGATTAGCCATCATATAACTCTACAATTAAAAATATTTCATTTTTCATTATTTAAATTAATGTACTATTTAAAATATTTCATAATAGTAAAAATATAATTCAAACATTGAATGAATCTCTTACCAATCCAAGGACCAGTCTTCTATAAAGATTACTAACAGTAGTATTTTAATTTTGAACACTGGTATTTTTCTTAATTTTTGTTTAAAATTATTTTATCCTTACAAAAGATGTCAAATAATCATCAAATGGTGTCAAATAACATTTTTTCCTATATTGAACAATTCATACAAAAAATCAAGCACTCATGATATGCCTTAAACCGTAAAATCATTCATCAAGTAGTAATTTCTCACCGAGAATTATTTGTGTAGAAAATATTTATTAATTATTGATTTTTATATTTAAGTATGTCAGATTTGGTAAAGCACCAATATTATTTCCAACAGCTCTGTTTTGCTCTTTCCACCTTCCAAAAGAATCATTATCAAAGTGCAGCAGACCTGCTAATATATCCATATAACAGAATGATCCAAACAACAAAAATGCACTTACAACGGTTTCTAAGCCGTTTTGTATAATTAGGGCTATGCGAAAATTTGTTAACAAGATTTGTATAAAATTCACATATAATAGGCTGAACAAAAGAGTTCGCGACAACTCAATGGTCACTCTTTCCTTGACCAGCTTTCCCAGTTCAATATTGGACAGATTCTTATTTAGTTTAATCCTAATGAAACTCGAGAGAAACATCTCTGCAAAATTCAATGCCCAGTCGTTTATAATCTGGCCTGGGCATACTATAATTGATGGTGCATACTTCTTTTGAACAGTCACCAACTGGTGAGGATTTTCACCCCCACCATAGGTCCAATAATCTATGGTTGTTTACTGCAGAATAAAAAAAGGAAAAAGGGACATGCTATTACTGTTAACTAGTCGAACGAGTTTGTTGGACTACTGAATCTGTGGCACTGCGGGTTCTGCTCAGAAATGGAGCATAGACGCCAGATAACCTACTCAGCCCAAACAAGCCAGAACTAGATCCATTGGTTCTACTCTCCTGAAAAGGCATGCCCAGACTAACAAGGTCAACACTCAAAAACATGTATTTAAGAAAAATGTGGGTAACAGACAATAAAATCAGACAAATACCAATGTAAATTACAACTACAGACAACTGTAATCAAATGGAAGATATATTTTTTTTATTGTGAAAGTCACATCCATAAAAATATAACTGGGTTTTCCAAGGAAAATGCATAATTTCACAAATACGAAAACAAACTTGTCAACATTTAGCCACACATCCCACAAATATGTAAAATGAAAAACCACGGTAGCAAAAAACATAGCCAAGCATCCCTAAACGAGGTAATGTGAAACAACGTTCCCACTTCACACCTCTCTAGTAAATTAATCCGAGTTAGCAAAACAGAATATTGCAAACCTGGACAGATCCACCGGAATTTGATGGAGATGGTTGATCAGTCGATACTGTTGATGGTGATCCAGCCTGTTAAGAAAACAAAAAAAATGGTAGGAAAAACTAACAATTAGCACAAGTAGTGAAGCTGTAGTAAAAGCATTCAATTAAAAGTAAAACACAGTTACAAAGACTGCACAACTTATTTGAGGGATTTGGATGAGTTGAGAGAAGAGAAAAGTGACAAAACCCCTGATGTAGAAGACTTTTATGAGAGGAAGGGATGGGGAAGTCATGACAAGGAGCACAAATAAACAAATACACCAAAAGCCACGCCCTTAATTTGGACTTGTTTATGTGATTCTTTACAAATACCAATTGCATTACTAGATTCAGAGTTTGATTGGTTGAGCAAGAGACAATAAGTTGGAATGAAGAAAAAAATATTTAAGTCATGGTCCAAACTGAAAATAAGTACATTTTTTTCCAGCTTCCCCTGTAGGCAAGTGTAACCTTCATCTCAACTCCCCTAAGGTCCACCTTCGAACCATGCAGATACTAAGACTATACATACTCGGGAAGTATAATTTCTATATCGAAGTTACCTTTGCTGATGGCGTAACAGATGGTAGCTCAAGAGACAGCCTAGACGAACCCGACTGTGAACCCTGTATAATACAGACTAGGAGTAAGCATAGGAACAATTTTCAAAGGAAGTGAACAAGCTAAAGTCTTCGGGTGGGGGTGAGGGGGCTACAATACAAAACCAAACTTGATGACTGCATTCATTCTTTAGCTTACAGCTTTATTTTCTAGGTCAATGAATAAAATATACTGTTAAACTAACAGCAAGACATCCTATAAATTTACAACATAATATACCAGCGTGTCTAATTGATAAGAACAGTTCACCCGCAGTCAAATTGCACTCATAAAATGAAAGTGGGGAAAAATGCTTACCCTGGAAGAGGGTGAAACGGGTGGCAGTTCAATGGCTGGCCTGGAAGAACTGGATGATGATGGCTATATAATAAAAACAGAAGTGTTAGCAAATTATATGGTCAAAAACCAGTAACATAATAGACCCCAAATCTGAAGTTAAGACCGCAAAGCCAAGACAAACAAATAAAAATGACATTGCAACAAACGTTTGGTTCATGCCTGGATATACTCTGTGGGTCTGCTATTTTCCAAAGTCTTGGTAAATTGACACAACATGGTCACTCCTTCGGTTGTGGCCACCTACACGGATTAAAGTTAGTAAATAATAAATCACAGATATAATATAACCAATACTCATAGCATAAAAAATTAAATTATGCAGTGACCGAAGTCAAATTGGCTATACCTGCTTCTCTTCTATTTCTTTAATTCTAGATTCCTGAGAAGAAAAGTAATCAAGCTAAGTTAAACAAGTAACAAAAAAATTAAAAGAAATAACAATATTCTAGCAATTGATTTACCAGAACACGGACTGCAACATGAACAGACTTGAAATTTCCACTTATCGTGTCTGCCTTCTGTTGAGTTACGGATATCTGTAACAGAAGATGTTCTAATGTTAAACAATGAAGAAGGAAAAACTAGAAATCATAAAATCTTTACTTACCTCCTCCCTGGTACTTTCAGTAAGGGCAGCACATTCGTCTAAATTTTCATCCAAACGGTTCATTCTTGAAGATAATTTCTTCTTTACGTCCTGAAATCATAGCAGATGACTAAATATTATTCATTCTCACTATTAGTAAAAGAACTGTTAGTATTATTCTGAATGGCCGGAGAAAGTCGGAAAAGTAATCCGACCAGAAAACAAGATTTAGAAGCATTATCTTTTATAGAGCACACAAAGTTCCATTAAAAAAAATTGTTTGAAATATAGGAAATAATATATTTTGACAATGGAAACATACTAATTTTAATGATGATAAATATTGCACTTAAAGCTGTCAGAAAATGTTTACATGAATAATATTAAACTCAAAGGCTTGAAAGAGAAATCAAGCTCAAAAATTATTTGAAAGCAGTCATAAAAGAGAGAACAAAATTAGAGTTCAGCAGGTTTACTACCAAATCTACTCACAAAAATTATATTGTCATTGATAAAAGTCCCATAATACATATCATAATATGCACTTTCAGTGTTCTAGAGGATTCGCACATGGGCTCAATATCAAAAAAATGAACAAACTAAGATCCTCATCAAGTTCATGTTTTGTATATTTTCTAGTCCACAAACATCTGAACAAATACTACATAGTTGTATTATTAAAAATATTTACTCGTTTGCTACTTGACATTTTGCTTTATACTATATAGCTATTCTACCCAAGAGACAGTTGTCATTCATTGTCATCTCTAAAAGAAAATGCCTGGTTTTGACACAATCAAAGAAGAAGAAACTATACAATAGAAAAGAAAAATTACATCAATTGTTCCATACAGCTTCCCCATCTGATTACCAATAGATGTGCAAGCGTCAGACAGACTACGTTTAGTTGCAAACATCAAATCAGGAAGCTTCCATCCCTGCAAGCACAACAAGAGTCATAAAACGGAATCACAAGAGTGGGAAATTGAAGATTTGGAGAAAGTAAGGTAATAAGATTACAGTAAGATTAATTATTAAAAAGGATAGAGAAAAAGTGAACAAGCATCCAACTTCTGGCATAAAATTCAGTTTAGACAATTTTACGCACAATGACAGACCTTTGCATAAGAGGGGACAAAACCTTTGAGAAGTTGGAGCAATAATACATGTAGATTGTTGCACTATTACTACCCAACAATTTCAATGATTTGCTCTCATAGTTTTAAGAGTTTTCACTTTTGGTATACAAACTTCGTTCCTGAACTTTTCACTCCAACTAACAATCATCTAACAGCAAGCAATGACACGATGAATTGAGCTAAAACTAAACCAGTGAAGACATTTCTAAGAAAAGAATGATAAATGTAATTTGGCTAACTTAAAAAGATTATTTGCAACAACTCAAACAAACATGAATGATTGCTATGCGAACAGGTCATAATATAAATTTTAGAAAATACCCTCTCAAAAAAGGTTTATATATTTTACAACATTGGAAAACTTTCAATCATATGCTTGACATCCATCAATGGCAGAAGCCAAAACTTCATTTTATAATCCCAATATTGCAGCATATGACACAGTCGTAGTGGGGGGACCTTCACAACTTTCCTATGGCATGAGGGTATAAACAAGAATTCAGATTCTCCAAGGCCTCTCCAGCTAGGCTTCTCTCCATCCCAAATATCAACTATCCATCACGTTCTCTAGTTACTATGTTCAATTTCAAAAGTTGAGATCATGGCTGGATCCATGTTCATATAGCAGATAGCACTTATTGAAAGCACCAATAAAAAAATTCAATTTTTATCCCTAAAAGCTCCCAACCTGAATGTATCACTACAGCATCCAGTTACTTAAATCAATGATTGAGAGAATAAAAGATATTACCTTCCACCATACGTATCCATATCCAACCACAACAATAACAACCACTGTTACATATTTTTTTCCACCTGTGCATTTCTCAAACATGTCAGAAAAGAACACTGGCGTAAAGAAAACAAGGAAACACAGGTTAACTTGTGCAAAGTATGGAGACACCCACAGGATTTGCAAACTAACACGTCAGCTTTTATTAAATTGCTGAAGAAATAAAAGGCACCCCACAAAGTGTAAAAGAAAGTAGTTAACCAGCACCTGTCCCACTTGCATTTACAATGGTGATTGATCTATCTCTAGCAAGAAGCTGTAGTTCCTGACGAAGACTGTTTACCTGTAGATGAACAGTTAGCAATTTCAATTACCCCGTATTTCTGTTTATTTACAAATACAGCATTTGTTTTTGTAGCCAACTCAAAAGGGAAATAAAAAGCCCACTTCAACTACTAAAAGTTATATCTCTTATAATATAAACTGAGAAATGTGGTCATGCTTTCATTATTCAATTCAAAGACAGGAACAATGTTTAAGGTTAGCACTTACATTATACATTTACTTACACAGAACATATTTTCATAATACAACTTAATTGCTATAAATGAGACAATTAAAAGTAAAAGATTATTGCATATTGCTCAGAACTATGTATTATAAGATTCACTAAATGATGTTCTGCATGATGCATGCAATTTAACTGAATAAAGAACTATTCCTCATTAAATTTAAATATAATGAATAACTAAAAGGCAGCAGAAACAACATGCAAACCTGGGCCATCAAAGCATCATTATGTGGCAGCTTTTTAACAGCTGGAGCAGGATCACTGCTTTTGAATTGATTCAAAACAACCTGGTCAAAAAGTCTACAATCAGCAAAAAACCCGCACATTTCACTGACAATAAATGCTAGTTGAAATATACTGATTATATTGATGGATATTGAAACCAATCACTAATATAAAATAATAGCATCCAGAATATTACCGAACTTGGGATTTTAGAATATAACAAAGGTTGAAAGAATATGACTGAACTTCTCAAGTATATATGACAACCAACTGTATCCCAGCAGGTGGAATAAGCCAAGTTGACGAAGCAGGTTTCTAATGAAAAACCAAAGTTTTGGTAAAACTAATTAGAATGCTTTATTATTTAATAGTGTCTCATAACATTTTCATGTTCTTCATCTGCCTTTGTTGGTCTTCTCACATGACTAAACAACGTTGGGAAAGTTCCCACCATCACCTACTCCTCAATAGATGCAACTCCAACTGTCTTCAACAAACTAGACCTTCATCATCACTTACACATCCACCTCAGTGCTCTAAACTCAGCTCCTTTCTCTTTTTCTTCTTGATAAGTTTCCAATGATCTATTTATTCTCAATAATAGGCGTGAGCCTCTGCTGGTCTTCTCTCACTAGACAAAACAACTTGGGAAAGTTTCCATCGTCCTTTCCTAAATAGATGCTACTCCAACTGTCTCCCACAAACTTTAATTTGCAATATTACCTTACTCATCCACCTCAGGGCTCCACACCCAGATACTCTTTTTTTCTCCCTGATGACCATAAAAATTAGCAGCAAAAATTCACAACCATTCATCCAGCAAAACTTTCCTTTAGAGTTTGATAGACACCTTACAATCACATATCAAAACTTATACATGTAGTCCCCCAAAAAATGAACCCCATATGTATTACATTCTCATCAATCCCTATATCACTTTGAAGTGTACATTGTAGAATAGTGGATCTAATTCCAGAAACCTAAATCATATGACTTGGGCTCTGTCTAATCCACAATTTTCGCCATCAAAACACTTTTATCTCACATCTTCCTACATTTACATGTCATATACTTTTTCTTACTCCTACTAAGTCAAATATCCTCTGATTCCAGATGAAGTTTAGCTCAAATAAATAAAAAGCACTGTAACAATTCAAGTCAAGACAAGAACAATGGACCATGTATTCAAATAATATGATCTTAAAGCTTAGCTTGGCCAGCTTTGAAAAAATAAAACTTCAGCTAGACTTGTTTAACTTGTTCATGGATTCATTCTTGTTTAAATGAGTTAGAGTGTTATGATATCATTTTAACACATTATTTTTAATGTTTTGTTAGAATTTTGAAATACAATCCCACACCGTAACCAATTCTACCCTCCCTACCCAAATCCCCAGTTCCCGTAGCTACAGCACATACTAGGTCTCCTTGAACTTCTGCTAATTTGCACAATATCCCATACATACCAAAAGAGGAGAACCGCATTGTATATGTGAAAGAAAAACACTATAAAATTAAAAAAACAATCATAACACATTAAACACACAATTCACTAAAAGCTTACATAAGAAATAACAAAAACAACGCCAACCAGAGAAACAAACTCTCGGGAACTAACCTTGAAAACACTATAAAATTAAAAAAAATCATAACACATTAAAAATACAATTCACTAAAAGCTTACATAAGAAATAACAAAAACAACGCCAACCAGAGAAACAAACTCTCGGGAACTAACCTTGAAAGCACCGGAGACGAGACCAGAAAAGTCAGGCAGACTGCCTTCCTTAGCAATTACTGAACCAACAACACCTAAAACACAAAAGAATTTTGAATTTCAGCCAAAGGTTCTGTCTAATCCTAGCCTAAGAAACACCATGAACACACCTACGAGAACGTCACCACGTTCACTAATCCTAGCTTACAAAACACCATGCACACACCTACGAGAACGTCACCACGTTCACTAATCTCTGACATTCCAACACTCAATATACAAATGCAACACAATAACCCTACCAATAGACAAATTGTTGTTCCATAAAAAACAAAGGAACCTAAATTGCGATGGAACAAAATTTGGAATAAAGCAATTGAAATAAAAGAAAAAGAGGGAGATGATTAATTGGAGCAAGTGATGCGAGAGTGAACCTGCACCGATGAGAATGGTGAGCTTGCCGAGTGGGAGAGCCATCGCACCGCAGTGAGTCTCAGCAAGTAGCTAGCACTCTGTTGCAAAGCATTTAGAGCGAAACGCTGCGCTTAGGGCTGACGATGTGATGTGAAATTGTGCGTTTAGGGTTCTTCGCTGTTTGTGTTTCCCGGTGGTGTGAATTGATCAGCGAGCCAGAAGAGACCACGAAACCCTTGGCAACCCTTGGCTATGGAAGGCACACACTGCTCCTATTTTTCCTCACTGGACCCTAGTTTTGAAGTTGTGGAAAAAATTAAATAATGGTATATTAATAGTATATTCTCTTTACTTGGGTAACAAACAATACATAAAATATAATTTAGGGTTAATAATTATAATTGTATACATTTTGTTACTCAATTATAATTATTTTGTAAGTTATTTGTGTTAGGCGTTTCCATGTTCTTTAACTTTTCACCTCCGTAAATACATACGCGGTGCATGTGTTTATGATTTTTTTAATATTATATCAGTAGGTGATGATATTGTAGTATTATTAAGTTAATATATAAATTAGATATATAAACTAAAATTATATTTATTAAGAACAAAGTAAAATATATCAGAATAGATGAAAAAATAACCATTGATAAATAAAGAAATAAAAAAATAGAGATCCGATTTTATAAAAAAATTTGTAAAATATAACAGTCAACTTTTAAAAAATTAATAAATTATTAAATTTAAAGAATAAATTTGATATTTTAAAATGTAAATACGAAAGGGGGAATTCCTCTATATTTTGTGATAAATTATAAAAAGGTTAGAAATATGGAATCTCTTGATTATAATATTTGTTAAAATAGACGACATTGTTTTGATGTTTTGTCATCATTTTTCAGTGCATACATATAATATTTAATCGGCAGCTAAACTAAACAAAGAGATGTGAAAATGAAATAAAAGTGAATAGAAACTTAACATTGGCAAAAAAGCCTAACTTAATATTTATTTATTTTTAATTTTATTTATTTATTTATCTTATAATTTATATCTATGTATAAAGGATTTTTTTCATATTTACTTTTCAAATTTATCTATAAATAAAACAAATTTAAATGAAAATTATTATTTTATTATTTTTACTATTTTTAAAATTTAATCGTTTTTTTCAATTTAATAAATTTTATCATTTTTTCATTTTTTCATTATAAAATTATTTATAAATAAAATTAATTTACAATAAAATTATAAAAATTATTTACTTTTAGTTTTATAATCATAATAATAATTCATTTTTTTATAAAAAAATAACTATACATATGTGTGTAATATGTTTTTATTAATTTATATATTATATTATATAAAAGACATTCATTTTTCTAATGTATATTTTTTTTTCAAATTTATCCTTTAGTAAGTTAATGTTTATAATTATAATAAAATATAAAATGTTATCTGCAAAAACTATATATAATATAAAAAATAGTTTTTCTGATTATGTATTATTTTTCCAAGCTTACCTTTTACTATGTTGGTATTTATATTTATAATAAAATATAAAACTATCTACAAAATAAATAAAAATTATCTAAATAACATAATAAAAAATATTTATATTTAGTTTTATAATTTTAATTTTATTATTTTTTATTATCATTTAAAAAATAACATACATGAAAAATATGATTTTACTAATATTCTTTTAATAGTAACTAACGAAAACACATACATTATTATTGCGTCTGTCTTTGTAATTTTCGTATAAGGTTGAGTTAAGATTAATAATATTTATTTCTGGAATATATAATTAAATTTTAAAATAATTGTTAAAAGACAAAATAATTTGTTAATAACGGTTAAAGGTGAAATATTTATAAAAAAAATAATTTTTAAATTAATAATTAAGGGTAAAATTAGAATAATGAAATGTGAAAATAAAATAGGGAATCCTCTTTATATATTATTGTTGTAGATAAATATAAAAAATTAACTCTTTTGTATTTGTTGAAATAAAAAATAATTATTAGATTTAAAAAAATATGTTCAGAAGAAATAGTTTTGAAATAAATAACTTCCGTAATTTTGTTATAGATAGTGGATTGAGTCTTACAAAAATTAACTAAAAACGCAAAGGATAATTTATTTAATAAACTGTGTATATTAAAAACTATGGTTATAAACTGTTATAAAAAAATAGTCTTTATTAATATGTACAGATAAAAAATGAATTGTTTTTTTTATTAAATATTAAACCAAAACTTAAACCTATCATTAAGATAGAGAAATAAGATGATTAAGCTTTAGAACTTTGTTTCTCTTTTGTTGAAGATCGTGGTGTTTAGGTTTGAATAATAGTAAAAAAGCATCGCGTTATCTCAATTGATAATAAATATTTAATTAAAATATATAAAAATTATGAATATTCAATAAAACAAAATTTAAGAAAATTTAACCAAAAGCATTTAAATTTATGAATAAGTTAATTTTAGAATTAAATATATTTTTAATTTATATATTTATATACCGAATTAGAATTTGTGTTTTTTGAAAATTTTATATAGAATTTATTTGTATACTTTCATAATACTTTAAATACATCTTTTAAAAGCATTAATTTTTAGGTGACATAGCTAATAGTCATGCTGATTGCATTAAAATGTATAATTTGTGACTGATACATGTCAGCTACATGTAATTTAAACAAAATGAGTTTTCTATTATTTATTTTTTTTTACATTATTTTTTCTTTTGGTTTTGTATGACATATTTCATGTATTACTAAAATTTACACATAATTTTTATATGAACGTTTAAATGAAGATGAATTTCAGTTTTGCATGGAAGTTAAAAAGCTAAAAACATCCATAGAAAAAATATGTTTTTATTAATCATAAAATATCAATATTTAACTCACAATGTAACATTAGCAAAAATATGTCCACAAATTCAATGTAATATCAGAAAAAAATTTACTTGGTCATTATAATGGAGGTTGAATTCTTTTGTAAAAATTCAACATTTATTTAGTATGCATGTTAAAGGACTAAAAAGTGCATGTTTCTTAAAACATAATGTATCATCTATATGAATAACATAATAGCAAATGCTACAAAAATGATTGCATATAATAAAGTTAATCAATTATGGGTGTCATGCAACAAAATCTTTGTTTCGATGTCCTTTTCACGCAGTAAATAAAGATTAAGGATAACAACATTAAACCCAGTTATATAACTTGTCAAAATGTGTTTCCATTGAAAAATCTTCTTTTGACAATCTTATGGATTATGTTTTGACAATTAAATTTTATAATAAAAAATTGAATTAAATATGTTTTTAATTCATCGGCTTACATGAAAAAATGAATTTCATTTATATATTTTAACGATGAAGTACGTTATCCAGAATTAACAGAAAAAAAAATTAAAATAAAATAAAAAGAAAACAAAATAAATAAATAAATAAAATTACACGTAACCTTTTAATTCAATTAACATGTTCATTAAACACATCACTTAATATTAACGTTATTGATTTTGAAATACTTCATGCATCACTTAAATATAAAAATGTTTTATATAAATTTTAAAATATTGACGAATCCTAATTTCACGTATATTTAGTACAAAAATAAAAGAAAAAACTTGATTAACCCTAAATTTAAATTAGACCATATTTTTATTTTTTATATATAAACGTATATATAAACGCGTAACTAACGACAAAATACAATAACAATATCACCTTAATTGATGACAAAATAAACAACAAAAATTCAATTAAGAAATATACAAAATTTAGATACTCAATAAAATAGATAATTATAACATTGAAACTTTAAATTGTGATTCTCAATAAAAATACTAAAGTTTATCATTAACTTCAAATTTAATTAACAGCGTAATGTTATTATTGTGTAATTATGGAATTATTTATGAATAAATAGGTTAACTAAGTAAAACCTCTAAAAGAAATTGAAATTATAAAATTCTATTATATAATCAATAAATTATTTAAAAACAAATCATTTTTAATTTCACCTAGAAAAAAAGTAAAAATTGCATTTTTTATTTTTTTTCTGTTTTTTCTCTTTACGTTCTCTTACCTTCTTAACTTTAGGTATTGTTCCTCTATTAATTCAAAATACATTCATTTTGATATATTAAAAAATTAATATTTTTTGAAATATCAAAATCAATGTATATCCGAAGATACGATACAACAACAAATAAAAAATTTAAATTTACTTTAGTTTGAGCATAATCGACTTGACTAAGACAAAGAAATTGTTGGAATAATTATTATTTGACAAAAGTATTTTCTATTAATGTTAATATAAGTTATTTTTTTATTTGAATTATTATAATTATATTTTGTTTATACCATTCATGTATCTAGTTCAATACTAGTATATTTCATGGTTAATGCTAAAGATGTTTTTTTAGACATAAACTAACTTTTTTCAATAGATGTCTATTGTATTTTGTTTTTCAATTATACTAAGAGCATAAAAAATAGTTAAAAGTGAAAGTGAAATCTGAAGTGAAGTTTGAACATTTTATTATTCAAATATCGAGCTTATAAGTAGAAAAAACAAATGATTATAGTTTTATTTTGTAATAATAGTTATTTTTATAAATTGTTATATTTTTTTCCTTCTTTAACTTTCTATGAGATTTTTATCAACCTATTAATCTTTTTAAATATCAATGACCATCACAGAGATTTAAGTTACAGTTGAACAATCATAGTCAATCAAAATTTTCTTTTGAATAAGTTTATCTTTACTGTTTTTCTTGAGTCAGTTTTTTAACTTTTGCATGGATGGGTGGATAGTTGTTGTATGTGACTCAAAATAATTTAAGATGAATATTTCTTTATCTAAGATTATTAGAATGTGTTCATATATATATATATTGTTGATTAAATGAGATGTTGATTTAGATATTAGGTTTGAAAAAGTAATGTTTGTCTCGTTAATTGCTAAATTAAATGAAAAGTTGTTAAGGATTACTTTATACATGTTATGTTTTATAGGTTGTGATAGAATTAATGAATTATTCTTGTAATGATGAATTAAATCGACTTTTGGAAATGAAAATTGTCTTCAAGAAAGGGTTCTTCGGTGTCGCTCAAAGAGAGGTTTACCACATGGAGAAGAACGAAAAGGTTAGCAAACTCTGTGTATACAAACTATTCCAAATGAATCTTTTAATAAGAAATATAAGAACAAAGAAAATGAAGGCAAAAAGTGAATATAAAAGATGCAAAGAAGTTGAATATAATAGAAAGGCAGTTGGCTAGTGTACTACGTACTGGCCACCAAACCTAGACGTACTCGATACATAATATATATTGACGACTACATGACAGATGAACTAAAACTATGTTGGCTAGGTCAACCCACATGACAAATATTAACGAAGTTAAAATTATGGTTAAAATATGATTGATTGAGTGATGATCCAAGATTAATCAGAGTAAAAAACTACATTGATCATGCTTATTCATTCAGGTGTATTTAGGTATGTAAAAACAACTTTCAATAAAAAAGGACATGATTTTATTATTAAAAATGTGAAATGTTATAATTATATAAAAAATGGGTCCTATTGCCAAGTATTATAGGCAACCAAATTCAATAAAAGATGAAGTCCAAATGGCTTGAGAAGAGGAGGATGTCTTAAAATAAGTTATATTAATTTATGGTGACCACCACCAAGCAAAGTCAAAGAAAAAAAATTGTTGGTATATATGACTACAAGATGTTCGCTATATATGTGACAAGGAAATATTGTTTTGAAAACCTTGATGCACCTATTAAGAGTAAATAGAGAAGGTGATACTATTAGGATTTGAAGAGGCCATTTCAAAAACTTGTAATTGATATTAAAGAGGTATTTGCACAAATCGCTTGAATTCAAACAATATTTAATCCACCCAAAAAGCATAATATAAAAATAAAGATGTTTATTAACAAACATGTAATAAACTTATCAAAGAACTTTATAATCGTGATAGGAATAAACATATTGAAAATAAAGTCCACCATATAATAAATAAAGTAAATGAGAAGTTGTAAATGTTTTTATTAAGTCGGCAAAAGGAGAGAATTTCAAAATTTTGAGAGATAAGTTAAATTTTTCATATTAAAAACTGATTCGAGAGGAAATATTGAAATGTAATTCAATTCCAAACTTATCTTATCTATGTGAAGAGTGCATGAAACACAATTTCTGTGTAACATCAAGGACATTGTGCTTTTCACAAAAGTTACTTTATTTGTTCTTTTTATTATTCCATTCCATTAGCATCACAACATATAGATAACATCAATGCCTAATAATAACATTTTGTCGGGACTCTACTTTCAACAAATTTCAAAATGAGAAAACTGTTTGAGTTGTAAAACCTTTTGAGGTGTTCATTATTTCAAAGGGTCACGTGTTTTTTGTGCATATGTGTTTTACTAAAACAACTTCGATACGTTTTCTCTCATCTCAAATAATACAAAAATTTAAGGGTTAAATATATTTTTGTCCCTTAAAATTTGGAATTAGTTTGTTTTTGAAATTTTAGACTAATTTAGTCATTTATTTTTAAAAATGTGTAAATTTAATATTTTTAACCAAATTTTGTTAAGTTTATCTGACATTTCAAACACAATTTATGGTAATATTTGAGCTAATATTAAAGAGAAAATATGTCAAAAGGTGTAAACATTTTAAATATTAACATGAAATGCGCTTGAAACGTCACATAAACTAAAATTTGGTTAAAAAAACTAAATTCACGTATGTCTAAAGATGAAAGATTAAATTGATTTAAAATTTCGAAAATGAACTAATTCAAAATTTCACTGAAACTTGAAGGAGCAATCACATATTTTTATGGACAATGATACTTTAACCTACTTTTTTTGACCCACTTTTAACCCACTATTTCAATCACCATTAGATCATCACATCACATCACTAAAAAGAATAAAAAAAGATGATCTAATGGTGATTAAAGCAATGGGTTAAAAGTGGGTAAAAAAAATGGATTAAAATATTATTTTTCTATTTTTATTAAGACAAATATCCAAAATACTTTTCCAACTAACTTTAAAATATTTAAACAATACTTTTTTTAAAAGGACTTAATGTAAAAGAAATATATTTTTTTCTTCAATAGAAACTAAATTAAGCGAAGAGAAAAAAAAAAATTAAAAACAAACAAATTATAGACTTTAATGTAAAACCCAAATTAATAATGAAGCTTCAAAGTACATGTTTGAAATAATGTAATGTCCTGGACCACACATTTACTTAGTCCTACGAGAAGGACAGTGGATGCGACAAGTGCATGAAGCACAACCTTTTGTAGGGTCCGTAGAATAATTTAATCTTTCTGGAATGGTCATATAAGGGACTCCGCCATAGTTAAAACCAATTCAAGTTCTTCAAAGCAAGCAGAAACAGTGGAGTTATAGTGTTGCGGTAGAGGAAGAAGAATCGGTGAGAGCATCATCATCAGAGTGATGGCGAGAGTGGGTAGAATGAAGCTGGGTTCTCAAGGGTTGGAGGTGTCTGTGCAGGGACTGGGGTGCATGGGAATGTCTTCGAACTATGGTCCTGCTAAGCCAGAACCTGATATGATTGCTCTTATTCACCATGCTGTTCAAAGTGGTGTAACTTTTCTTGACAGTGCTGACATCTACGGCCCTTACACCAACGAAGTCCTGTTAGGAAAGGTTCATTCTTTAAGCTGTTTGATAAGCAATGTTACCGTTTTTCTCTCTTATTGTTGTTGCTATGAAATGATATGATAAAATGATGTGTGCATATTATGTGTTTGATTATTGCAGGCTCTGAAGGAAGGGTGGAGAGATAAGGTTGAATTGGCTACCAAGTTTGCAATCAGAGTCACACCAGAAGGGAAAAAGGAGATACGTGGTGATCCAGAATATGTGAGGTCTGCTTGTGAGGACAGCTTGAAGAGACTTGAGGTCGATTGCATTGATCTCTATTACCAACATCGAGTTGATACTCGTGTTCCTATTGAAGTCACGGTTTCACCCTCTCTCTGTGCTTCGTTCTATTTATCTTTTCTTTGGGTGTGACATATTAATAACATGCTTGTAGGAAATTTTAAACTCTCCTATGTATTTTGACATCATGAAACTGGTGTTTGACATGAGATATAATATAACCATTTGTTCACATATGTATAAGGACAACCTATGATGACTTCAAGTTTTTGCATTGTAAGGTTGGGGAGCTTAAGAAACTTGTTGAGGAGGGAAAGGTAAAATATATTGGTCTGTCTGAGGCTTCAGCTTCAACCATCAGAAGAGCACATGCAGTTCATCCGATAACAGCAGTGCAGTTGGAGTGGTCGCTATGGTCAAGAGATGTTGAAGAAGAAATAGTTCCAACTTGCAGGTATGAATTAATAATATACATTATATCAAACAGTTCTCTTTCTGACTCAACTTTTACTTCTCAGGGAACTTGGCATCGGAATTGTTGCATATAGTCCTCTTGGGCGAGGATTCTTTTCATCAGGAACAAAGTTGCTTGAGAATTTGGCACCGGATGATTCCCGGAAGGTTTGTGAATTACTTGTAGATGGGTTTATATATTTCATACAGAGGTCGTAGTTATCGAAAGATCGCGGTTTTAGATATCACTTATAAAATATTTGACACCATTTTTAATCCAAAACTTTAAGACAATGATGTTATGAGTCTTTAATTTTTTATATAGTGATTAACTTTTTCTGTTTTATTTTACGTGAGATTTTTTGACTATTCCCAACATAATCTTCTATTGCAGTTTTTGCCCAGATTCAAACCTGGAAATGTAGAGCATAATAACATCATATTTGAGAAGGTTAAGGAACTGGCTACAAAAAAGGGATGTACTACATCTCAACTTGCGCTGGCCTGGGTTCATCACCAAGGAAACGACGTGTGTCCAATACCTGGAACAACAAAAATTGAGAACTTTAATGATAACCTTGGGGCTCTGTCTGTGAAACTAACACCAGAAGAAATAGCAGAACTTGAGTCCTTTGCTGCTGAAGATATCAAGGGTGGTAGATACATGGAAGGGGCAAATACATGGAAGACTGGTCATACTCCACCACTTTCTTCTTGGAAAACTGCATAATCACTGCATTACTTAATGCTTGTACTATTGAGTACCTTGTGCATTTGCTGCTTAAATAATTTTATCTCTTTCGAACTCTTCTAGTTTCTAGCAGCAGCTGGTGTATTTTCAAGTGGTTTGAATGAACTCTGTCGTATGATTCCATATTGCTTCACTTGTGTACAAGTTCAGCGGAAATGAGTTTATATAAATAAATGTTCTGAAATTCTTAACAACAGTAAAATCTATACAGATAACTAACAAGGTTTTTTTGTCAACCGTAAAATCTATACACACACATACTCACAACAGTATAGTACCCAGAACATGACCGTATTATTAGAGTTAAGATCAAACCTTCGCGTTAAAAATGAATGAATAGCTGTGAAATATTGTACAAAGAGGATATATCTATTCTCAAAATCAAAGTGAAAAAAAATAAAAAATGAGGCTAAATAGCAACATCTTCTGCCTGCAACACCTTCTTCCCAAGTTCTGATTCAAAATAGTGCTTCAAAATCCATGTGGAAGAATGCCACACACTAGGAACTGGAATCATTGACTTTTGTAGTGTCCCTTTTTATGGCTTCTATTCTCCCAAGAATTCCCTTAACTGCTATATCAAATGCATCTTCAACAGTCTCTAATCTAGAACTTGGATAACGATATATTATTCTTGGAATAAGCCTTATGATCTCCTTTTTCATAGCCAACACTTGACGTCTTGGAACTCTAGACAATCTCTCATTGATGATTACCCTCTTCTGTGTGACATCTGTTACTGGTATATATACAGAGTAGCTAGAAGCATTTTTGGGTAAATGCCAGAAATATTGGTTATATGCTGAGTTTGGATCAAAGAAAACAGGAATGCAACCAGCTAGAATAGAGTCAAAAGTTGATCTTCTGGTGAATGAATCCCCCGGAGGCTGGATACAGAAAACTGAGCTTTGAAACACCTTTGTGACTTGCACAGGATCATTGCAGTTGTTATGATGATGACTATCATGACAATTCAGAAATCTGCAACTCCTAGAGGATTGACATTGTTTGATTATCTCATTTCTGATGGAGGATGACAATGAATTAGAATCAGGCCTTGGAGCACCTACAAAAGAAAACAAGTAAGGCCTTTTCACATTTCTCATTTTCTTCTGCCACTGAAAAATCTCCCTCTCCTTGGTGGGGTGAAAGTAAGTTGGATATGGGATAGGAAACTCATTTTCCTTTGAACCAGCAGATTCTATTAGCAGAATTGACATGTTTTTTGCTTCTGGCAAAAGCATTAGTTTGTTGCCCCAATCATCATTGCTATCTGTTACTCTCCTGAAGTCCCAGCTAATTCTCCCTCCAACTATGAAATGATCCCTACCCCACATTCTCTTCCATTCTGGTTGTTGTGCCAGCCACTTCACAAGTTCTTTTGGTGAAGCATCTCTTGTTGAAACATTGAATCCACCCCAAAGGTACTGACCAACATCAAGCCCAGCATAATATGGCACATATATAGCAGAAGCCAGAGAAGAATCCTTGGTTAAGCACTTGTAGTGCTTCATTGTGTTATGAAAAATAACTTCAAGTGAGAATTGGTTAGTTGCATACCAGTTTTCCTTCAGCAGAACCTTCTCCTTTGATTTCTCAGTAACCTTAGGTCCAAGGCCTAAGTTGTTCATGTAAGGGCACATATCAAACCACCTCATCAGAGAGTGACAACCCTTCACTAAATCCTCATTGAACCTGCTACCAAGATCATGAACATAGATATATTTGCCTGAACAAGAATCCAAATTTCTTGATACAGGATTTGCAACAACTCCAACATTGCTTCTCTTATGAACTTCACCTTGTGCTGCAGGAATTGCAGATACATCGTTTTGATTTGCATGGATTCTTTTCTCAGTACAATCGCCAGTTTCGTTAAAAGTGGAAGAAGAATTTGAAGGTTCAGCCATCATGGTGTGCCTCTGAGCATGGTGTGTACCATTCATGTGGAAAATTAAAAACTCCATGCCACGATCACAGACAGACACATAATAATCCAACAGAAGCAATGAGAAACAGAACATAAAGGATATTAGAAACACAAACCGTAGGTTATCAAAGAACTTAGGCTTGTCCATGTTCTGTGTTTGGCCTTTTTGACATTCAGTGAAAGAACATTTTTTTTTTCTGAGGGATTATGAAATGCAAAGTTTATGTAGGAATGAATGCTAATATGGAAAGAAAAAAAAAAAAAAAGGAAAAAAAGAAAAAAAAAAAATTTTATAAAGAAAAAAAAAATTAATAAAAATAAAAAAAAAAAGGAAAGAAAGGAAAGAACGTAACTTTTGGCTTCAAAAAATCATTAATGAATATTAATTTTCCTTTTCTGCATTAAAGGGAAGGACTGAATAACAATGGAAAGTAATTAAAGTCTTAAGATTTAATTCAAGAAGCCATTAAAGGAATGAAATCATTGAACAGATCAAAAACCTTAAACTTGCCATTTCATATGTATTGATGAGAAAAGATGATGTGCTGCACAACGTGTGCATTTGATGCATTATGATTTAGATTGTATTAATGGTGTGAGACTGAAACTGAAACTGAAACTGATACTGATACTAATATTGACTCATATATATGTTAATTTTTCTGATTTCCCTTTGAATATTACTTATGGAGAAGTTTTAATCAAATACACTTCCGACAACTGTAGAAAATCTTAGTTGTGTATGTGAATGAATATAACTTCCTGGTTTACTATTTTCTTATTCAAATATATAATATATGTTTTATTATCAAATTAATATTTTCTATCCTTTTAGGTAATTATTTAATGTTTTTGGCATATTCCTTATTCATTTTGATATCAAATCAATAATTGTTCACTTAATTAACCATTTAATGTTAAATTAATAGGTAACGTAATATGATTAAGCGAATTAATATTTAGTTTTGGCATTATATCAAAAGATAATCTGAATATTTTTATTAAAAGGTTGATTCCAGATTATAAAAATAGTTTGCTTTAGTTATACAGAATAAGATATATCTCATTTAAAAAAAATTATGTTATCAGAATTAATACATTTTAAGATATGGTCTCTGGAATGCTTTTGTTTTATTTGTCATTATGTACACATTCTATTTTTCTTTTCTAATTCCTTGCCTTATATATTATCTTTCTTGGATACTAGCCTACCACAGGATAGCGTCGCATCTGTATTTTTTAAATATACGTAATATTATATTAGTAGGTGATAATATAATAATGTTATTAAGTTAATATATATATATATATTAAAAATAAAATAAAATATATCAGAACAGATAAAAGAATAACTATTAATAAATAAAGAAGAAAAGAAAAAACAGAGACATCTGATTTTATAAAAAAATTGTGAAAATAACAGTCAATTTTTAAAAATTTAATAAATTATTATATTTAAAGGATAAAATCGATATTTTAAAAAGTTAACACAAAAAAGAGAATCTCCTCATATATTGTTATAGATTCTAAACATATAAAACTTTTCAGATAGATATAAATAAATCTTAGGATTCCAAACATAAATTTAGAATAATGATCGAGCTTAAAAAAGAATAAAAGGAAGATTTTTGTTATTTGTTTGAATAAAATAATTTGAAATTTCGTATATAATAACGTCTTTCTTGGTAATTAGCGGAACACATAGGCGTTCTATTTTTTTATTTTCATAAAAATTTGAATTAAAATTAATTAAAAATATATTATTAATTTTAATTAAATTTTAAAATAATTTTAAAATATAAAATTATAAAAATAAAATATATATACAAAAATAAATTTTAAAGAAACTGTTAAGACTTTTTTTTAATAATAGTTAAAAGTAAATTATTAATAAAATAATAATTTAAATTTAAATTTAAATAATGAAATACAAACACACAAAAAATATCTCTTTATATTTATATTTTATTATAGATTATTTTAATTTCTTATAATTTTTTTATATATTAACTTGTCGATAAAATCTTCGTAATCTCACCTTTGACTTCACTCCAAGTTTGGTTTAGGTCCATATTATTATTTTTCTGTCGTAAATATTGTTAAGATTCATTACTTTTTTTAGTTAATTTTTTATTGACAGTATTTTATTTTATTTTTCTGGGTATCAAACAAAAAAAATCCTCATTTATTTTTTTAATATTAAAATGATTCCGTCAATATTAATAGAATGATATTTTATTACTTAAACCGGTCTTTTAAGAACTATATATGTTTATATTTTATTCTTTTATTAGTAAAATATTTTTTTTAAAAGTATATCTTCTAGTGTACTTAATTATAATTTAATTGAGGGTTCGAATTCTCATATTTGAAACATTGGAACAAGGGGTAAAGATTTTCATTGATGACTGAAATTTATTAAAATATATTACTAGTTCTTTATACGGAATTGGCGGGTTAAAATAGTAGAGTATTTTCACAAAATTAAATGAAGAACATAAAGTTAAAAGGTAAAAATATTTAAATAATTTCTACAAAGCTTTGAATTTAAATATTATAATAATATTTTTTTAAAATATTATTATGACATTATAATTTTTTATTAGACAGGGCATAATTCGTAATTAACTTTATTTTAATCATTTGACTGGTTACATGCAACTTAATTATTGAAGAAATGATCACTTGAAAATGAAGAAAATAAATTTGGTATGAATCGAATTGTTCTTTATGTCATCTTAAAAAGCATTTAAAAAAAAAAAGATAAATCGATTGAACAAACAGATAAAAACATGGATAATATTAAGGGCTGTATCTTAAATTTTAAATTTAACACATAAGTTTTGTACTAATACATTGATACATGAGACAACAAAGGTACTAAAATTAAATAATTTATTTTTGCGAGAGCATTTAAATGGATGTGCTTTATTCATTATATTAAACTTAAGTGAGTATTAACTTTAAGTCTTCAGTATTATATAACATTTTTACTCTTAATAATTAAAAAAAGTAATTATAATAATTAAATTAATTTTTAAAGTTATAAAAAAATGAATTGCAAATGAAAAATTATAAAAGTATGTTATTTATAAATCTCATAATTGTAACAAAGCTTACAAGGTTATCTTGAAATGGTATGACACATGAAATTCAATTAAGGTAAAACAAAATCCCATGCTTTTAAAACCATTGAAATAGAGATATTCTTAGACCCTAACTCTTAAAAATAAAAAATAATTATTCAAGATCAACAATATGTGTTTAGAACATCAAAAATTTAAGTTAGTATTTAGTTATAATAATTATATTACTTTTTAAGTCGTAAACAATTACAATAAAAAAAATATAAAACTATAAACAACGCTTTATTATTTGTAAAACATTCTTAAAAATAATAACATTACATTACACTATAAGATATCATTATCATTTGTTACCAGCAAAGTTCTAATACTCAAACTTTGACGATAAACAAAGGAAAAAAAAATGTGTGAAACATTTTTTTGTCTAAATAAACAAACATCAAAACATGAAAAAAAATATATACAAATGTGTGTGTTTTCATGTGAATTATTAAATAAACAAAAAACACATTCACCTTATTGAGAAAAACGATAGACACATCACAATGTAACTAAATAAAAGACAAAACCAACCAAATGTAGCACATTCAATATAAGAAACACACACTCATGAAAACTAAAAACATAAGCAATTTGACAACACTTCTTAGTTACTTATAATATGAACCTTGCTTTAAGTTCGTACTAAATCTTAGGTGACATTGTGTTGGATAAGTATACAAATACAAAAGTTAATTTTTTTTAATGACTAAAATATTTTAAAAAATGTTTGTCAACCAATTCAAGTAGTATAAAACAAAAAAACATTTTCATATAATTATGTGATCATATAATTTATTCATAATATTTCAATAAAACAACTAATTAGACATAAGACCAACTTGTTGGCTTGACATACCATAAAACCAAGGAATTTAAATTTTCTACTAGATTTTGTTATGTTATTTCTCTACTGTGTCTTCATAATACACTGATTAAACTCAAAACCAGTAAAGAATCTGGACTCAAAACCAAGTCATGTGGCAGTGACTTAATCCAAGTCAAAATTAAACATATATTTAAACTTATATTCTATTAATCCAACTAACTCTATTTCATCAACTTATTATTCCTCCACTGATTGGACTCAATTTTTTTTTTTACAATAGTTGTTAATGCCATTGGAATAATTAGGTTTACTTGGAGACTTGGCTCTTGCTTCACACCATGCATTTGAAAACACTTCCAGTACTTTGTGCCTTGTGATGATGGTAACTTTTTTCCAAGTAATTTATCTTACCTTTCAATGCACACATCAGTGAAAATTTTGTTTTCTGATTAAGATTCCCTAAAAACGCTTCACTTCACAAAAACACATCAACATTCTGAAGTTCTCTTATCATATTTTCACACACACAAAAAAACACATGTAACAACATCATTGAAACTTTCAACCCCCACAGAAAAAAAAAAAACAGTACTCCAAACTCATTACTGGAAATCGTCTTTGACCACACCACCCAACGAAGCAAAAAAAGGTTAATTGTGTTTAATTTAAGAAAGAAAAAAGAATGGAGGGCACGTGCATGAACATTACTTGCAGAGCTCCCTTGTGATTCACTCTATGATGTTGATATACACAAGTTAAGTAAGGTGAATGATAGAGTCTGATTAAGTTAGCATATGATTTCAAAATGAGACACTTATAAAGGAAATAAAGTGAAGGGAACAAAGGGTTGATGATGATGATGACGATGATGATGATGCAAAGATGTGAAAAATCTGCAAAAGAATGCCTTAGTACACAAGTGATGCTAGTTAGGAGGAGCCCACTTTGGAATATGGTGATTATGATGATTATTTGGGAGCTTGTAGAAGAACAAAAGTTAGTTTTAGAACTAATTATTATTAATTTTGGTGCAAATTCCTAAAGCAGGTTGAGTTGCACAGTTTAACCAACTACCCACTCTATTACTCTAACACACACACACCCACTCCATTATCATTTATATATCACATACCAAACTTGGATTCAAAATAATTTCTTTCCCCACGTAAATCATTCTTACTTGCTCATAAAGACAAACAGGAACCTAAATATAGCCACATTCTAGGCATTCATAGCTATCTAGGTTAAGGTTTGGAGCATAATAAGAAGTTGTTGGTACACACTTTTGGTTTTGGGAGAGATGAGAAAACGCATGGAGAGAATTGTTGTTCCTTGCTCTTTCAGCTGTGCTTCCCATTCGAGTGTGGAATTGGGTGCACCCAATGGACCAAAAGAAGATTCAAAAGCCACTGTTGGTTCAAGTAGTTTCTTCTCTCTGCATCTCACTATCTCTCTCTGTTAATTTTTTTTTTCTTTTTGTTGCTGTTGTTCTTGAGTGATTATTCGTTGTGCAAGAAGGACATGATAGATCAATAGTGAGAGCCAATATGAAGAGAGGGAAGCTTTCTGGGTTTCTGGCTCTACCAAAACCTAATGTAGCTGCTGGCATACACAGAATAATCAAGGGCTTCAAGAATTTGTCTCAATTATTTTGTGAGTTCATCAACTCTTGATCAATAACTACATCAAATTTCGATCTCAATTTATACGTCTTTGTTTCGTACATGATTATGTTTTGAATATGTGTTTCCAATTGTACAATTGGAAATGATTTTGATGTCGGACTTTCAACACGTCCCCTTATGTCGAAGTATATACGTCTCGTGTGTGAGACTAGAAATCAATGGATGATGTCAAAGAAATCTTGTTAGGATAGGTTTTTTTTTTTTTTTAAATAACTCTGATACTATGTTAGAAGTGCACTTTAAATCTAACTCAATCCTACAAAACCGGCTTGTCAGATAAGGTTTGCACCTCATTCATATACTATAAAATTATCTTATCTCTAATAGTCGATGTGAGACTTCCAACAAAATATATACATCATAATAGTATTTAACAGCATCTTTGTGTTGTTGAATATTTTCTTCACTTAATGTAGTTTACAGAGAGAATGTGGAGGAAATGGAAGCTGAGATGGAGATTGGGTTTCCAACAGATGTGAAGCATGTGACACATATTGGAATTGATGGGTCAACCATTACAAATAATGTAAAGGGTTGGGACAATCTTAAAGCACCTGAATTGTTGTCTCTGTCTCCAATTTCATTCAAGCAATTTGAATTGGCCATGGCTACCCAAGCTCAGTGTTCACTCATTGATGATGATGCTACTAATTCCTCAAAATGTGGTTAAAACAGTTGTGGGAATGTTTCTAATTGTAGATTAATGGTGATGATTGATGACTATGTACCTAGGAGTTTATACATGCACAGATTGAAAATTCATGAATGCTTGTGTCTTTCACTGTTTGTTTTGTTCAGTTCTTGAGATTGCCCAAGCTTCATTACATTTTTTTTTTAATATTGAAGTATTCAATTTTAAAGTTGAGTTCTTTTCTTTCTTTCTGTAATTTCTTTATTAATTAAAAGAAACAAACAGAAAGCTCAATGAGATTGACTTTGTAGAAAAAAATTTGGATCCTTCAGCCATTGGTTTTCTAGTAACTTAACTGTTCTTATGTTGGTTTATATATTTATTTATGTCTCATGTTCACCGTATAAGTTATACTTTTAAAGTTTTTAATTTAAGAAATCACATTGAAACATGAAAGAGTCTTAAATTTAAGATAATGAGTCTTAAATATATAAATTCTTAAGTTATAAGAATAAAAAGTTGATATTGTATGATTAGAATAATTTATATTAAAAACATTTAATAGAATATAAATTATACGCAAAATTTTGTAATCATAAGAGGTTGAAAAGACATAGATAGTAGTATTATTATATGACGACAATAATTAAAATATAGTATTCTTAAAATAATTATGAGTGATACAATCATCCTTAGCACAAGTGTATATTTAATATTTGAGAAATTAAAATCATGTATTCAACTACAATAATTATATCACTTGATAATACATGATTTGATGTTAAACAAAAGTAGGATCAATGAATTAATTATGTTATATAATAATGTAGGCTTAAATACCTTTTTCATTCTCATTTTCGTAGCGTTTGTTGCGGATGGTCCTCATTTTGACAGAATATTTAAAATGATCATCATTCTTACCGACAGTTTAAAATGGTCCTCATTCTCGCAATTCGTGTTTTATTTGGTCATTTTCTGTGACACCGTTTAATTCAGTAACGGAGCATTGTACATGTGACATTGTTTGTATTACGTTGCATTGGAGTGTGTTACGTGTAACACACCTCAATGCAGCGTGATACAAACATGCCACCTGTAAAGTGCTTCGTTACTGAGTCAAAAAAAATGACTAAATAAAACACGAATTGCGAGAATGAAGACCATTTTAAACAGTTTGTAACAATGAGGACCATTTTAAACATTCTGTCAAAATGAAGATCATCCGCAACAAACACTACGAAAATGAGAACAAAAAAGGTATTTAAGTGAATAATGTAAACCAATAGTTAGATGTTGAGATAATTATATACTGATATAACAAAAATATAACTTTTAGATTAATTGCAACATAACGTTCAAATTCAACCCATTGCCACACCTGTTTTTTTTTTCCAAAATTATAATTTTACATTATTCTCACTTAAACATTAAACATGTAGCAATTTAATTTCGTGTTTAAGAGTACCATATACTTTACATGTAAATAAAAAAAAAATCAATAGTTTAGTAAAAGATCTAAAAACATGTTACTGTTAATAATGAAGGAAAAATGTAAATGATTAAACATGCAAAATCCAAACCCAAATAATTTTCTTTTGAAATAATTTATCAAAAATGTAAAACAATGTTAAGCTCTTCTCATCTTAGTTAAGTTTATATTCTATATAAGAGTTTTTATAATTTAGAGTGTACTATTAAGCATAATTATCAGAAGAAGATAATTTGTTATTAAGGTTGTGTCGGTTGTCGTTAGTTATGTTATGTCCTTCTCTTTGTTCATTTACCATCACCGACACCTCTCTTCTCTCTATATTTCCACACTTAAAACCTTCTATTTTCAAATTAGTGAGTTTCAATTTTAAAATAAATTTAATTTTTAAATGGAAAATTTATCACAAAAAAGTGTTAATAAAATAAATTAATGGCAAATACTTGGCTGTGAATTTGTAATAAATTTTTTTAATTATTATAATTTATGCTTAGAAAAGACCCGCGAGAACGAGGCTAAAAAAATAGACTTACCAACTAACCAAGTAATGGTGCAACGAAGGGCAAGAAGGACATTTCACGTGCGCTGCTTGGGTGTCGGTGGAGAAATGAGGTTCTTTGCCTCAAAGCCAGTCTGTTATCACTTAAACATCGAACACTTCGTGTCCCACCAACGCATTATCCACCGTCGATTCCTCTAAAGTGTTCGATCTATAATCTCACACAGAGTAAGCACGCATAACGCCATAGGAGAAGGACCTTTTACCAGAAAAACTCGTAGTGTTATTATTATTTGGTCGATTCTCCTTCTTCTCTGTACGTGAAGAGAGAGAGAGAGAGAGAGAAATGGAGAGGGCGAAGCGAAACGCTGTTGTGGCAATCGCGTTGGTGGTACTCGCGGTGGCGGCGGCGCGTGTGGAGGCGCAGGAGAACTCAGACGTGAAGACGCTGGTGAAATACAAGCGCGGGAAGAAGTACTGCGACAAAGGGTGGGAATGCAAGGGGTGGTCAATTTACTGTTGTAACCTCACTATAACCGACTATTTCCAGACCTACCAGTTCGAGAATCTGTTCTCCAAGCGGAACACTCCGGTGGCGCACGCTGTCGGATTCTGGGACTACCACTCATTCATCGCCGCTGCCGCGCTCTTCGAGCCTCAAGGTTTCGGCACCACCGGCAACAAGACCATGCAGATGATGGAGATTGCCGCTTTCCTCGGACATGTCGGCAGCAAGACCTCTTGTGAGTTTTCTACCATCCACATTTTTGTGAATTTTGTTTGTGGATTGTGTGTGTCTGGTTTGGAGTGTGAAAATTTTTGTTTAGGCTGGGCTTGCGGTTTTGAGATTGTGAGATCTGTGTGTGCTGTTGTGCTTGAGTTGAGACTTTGGATGGTTTTGATTTGTTTCTGTGTGGTCTGGTTTTATTGCTGTGCTGTAAAGCCTGATTTGTCTGGAACTGAGTCAGTGCAGTCAAATTTTCACGCATTCTCGCCGTTTTCGCATTTGTAAGTGTTGAATGACGATTGGGCTTCTCTGATTTTGAATGTGGTTTTTAAGTTTGATTTGTCGAAATGAACATGAGTGATCTGATCTTGTCTCTGTCTGATTTTTCTTTGACGGTTGAGTTGTTGAAGGTGCGAGTGTGGGATAGAAATAATTAGGTCGAGCTAGCAATTTTGAGATTGTGCGATGTTTGTGGGTGGTGTTTGAAACTTTGAATGATTTGGATTTCTTATTGTGTGTGATTTTATCACTATGCGGTAACCTTGGTTTCTTTGGAACTGGAGTCGGGGGTGTCAATTTTTTCATGCATTCACTCAGTTATAACATTTGTAATTCCCGGATGAACAATGGGCCAATCAGATTTTGAATGTGTGCTTTGAGTCTGGTTTATTGAATTAAAACATATGTTGTCTCTGTCCAACGGTTGAGTTGTTGAATGTGTGAATCTGTGGAAAATTGAATGCGGGGAAGGGAATTGGATCTTTAGTTGGTTTGGCACGTATTGTCTGTAGATGATTTGATTTGTGATTGACATATGGTGTCTGATGTGTTGAACCACGTTTTGAGGTAGAGAGATGTCTGGTGAGAGATGATAAGTCGGAGACATCTGATTTGGATTCATTGTTTGCGTTTTGAGAGTTGCACGTAGTAAGGTGATTGATTTAGATTTGTTTTAATTGGACAACTGTGTGGTGTTGATTGCTCTTATAATACTGGTACCAGGTGGTTATGGAGTGGCTACTGGAGGACCTCTTGCTTGGGGTCTTTGTTACAATCATGAAATGAGTCCTATGCAGTCATACTGCGATGAGTATTTCAAACTCACATATCCCTGTACTCCCGGTGCTGAGTACTACGGACGTGGAGCTATTCCCATTTTCTGGTATGTGTATGTTTGTTTAGCTGTACGGATAATCGAAGCATGTTTTCCTGGTTTTGGAATTCCCGTTTTATTTTTCATTGTTGACTAAATTACTTTTAATCCATAAGAGATAACAAAAGGTACCTAAGCTAGGCTTAGTTTCTTTCTCATTCCTGAAAATTGTGATTTGTCTCAAATGTAACCAGTGTTGTTAAAAGGTTTCTGCAATATCCCTGAGCAATCTTTATCAAATCAATCACACTTGTTGAAGGGTTAACACACACCGCAAATTTATTTGTTAATTCATAGTTTCCTCTCTTGTCTGAAAAAAATGTAGTTCATGGATAGCAGTTAGGTTCTGGTGCTATCACCAACTAAGTTAGGCTCTGGTGCTATCACCAATTAATTCATCCAAAGTACATCAATGATCATGATCATCAAACTCACTTTAGCAAAGAAACTAATTGTTTTAGCAATCTAAATGACACATTTCATGAACAGATAACTACTATAGGGTTAAGGCAATTGTAGTTCCTTCAAATCATAACAAAGTAAAGATAGAAGTTAAATGGGCATTCTCATGAATTTATAAAGGACCTGGGCATTACATTACAAAGTTTGAAGATTATAGTAATAAGAAAGATCCTGATGCAACAAGGGATGAAGTAGGATAAGAGTGAATAAAAAGAAAAAACGGTAATTATCAGTAATTGGGAGATACAGAGAGATGTATTTCTGGGTTTGTGCAGATGAATTTTGAAATTATCAGTGATATCAATGAAAATTATGAACAGTTATATTGCATGTGCAGATTTTTCTGTGACACCAATACAATCTTAAGCCTGATTCCTTACCTTTATTGTTCTTATATACGAGTTCTGTTTGGTCTGAATAGGTAGATATTTGGCCATCTCATCAAATTAAGCAGCATCTAAGGCTACTTGTATTTTATGAAGGCAGTTCTGGTTATATTTTATTGGAGCATTTTTTTATTTGAAAGTTGAAACATATAAATAGTCAATAAGAAAAAGATTCATTAGGTTTTATCACCATCGCTGTGCTTGTTGAATGTGGAGGTTATACTTAATGACATGGTGAATTCAGGAACTACAACTATGGTGCTGTTGGAGAAGCTTTGAAGGTGGATCTTCTAAGCCATCCAGAATACATAGAGCAGAATGCAACCCT